>ERZ1023497.101-NODE-101-length-41398-cov-118.677309_pt1 | contig 41398 bp, 29 predicted proteins | sample MGYA00380543_ERZ1023497 | MGnify/ENA primary metagenome ERZ1023497 (study PRJEB33173, sample SAMEA4830384) | metagenome | study: EMG produced TPA metagenomics assembly of the PRJEB25223 data set... | reverse complement strand
GTGGCGCAAAAAATGTCACAACACTTGGTCCTAAACCTTTTAACATATGCATAAATCTATCTGTAATTTCTATAGATTGTGCTCTTTCATCAGAAATTTCATGAACAACTTGTTCAATTATTTGATTAATTTTGCTTTCACCATATTCTTTTATTGCAAGAGCTTTTAATTCTTTGTAGGTTAAGATGTTTATTGATAGCTTTTTATCAAAGCCCTCGGATCTTAAAGTTTCTTGGTATGCTTTTTCACAATTGTGTATGGCATCTTTAACAACATCGTTAAAAATTTTAAAGGCTTGTTCTGCATTTCGGTTAAATAAGAATACATTATACAATGAAACAGTTCTAAATGGTGTTTGAACATCATAATGACCTTTAATATCTCTACTCATGAGAGAAACAGGAAGCGGCGTCGTTTCATCTTTGTATGTTTCTTTAAACAAAGTACAGTATTCCATATTACTATTAATAAAGCTTTGTATGTAGTTCGAACTAATACCATTCAAGGGTTGTCCAACATGTGTTTCTTTACCATAGCATAATACTGAAGGCATAATTTTGCCTATTGTTCCTGAATAAACATAATGATTTGGGTCATTCTCTGCTTGAGAAAAAGTAGGTTCACTGTTTAAATGTAAAGCTATATCTAATTGATCTTCCTGTCGAATTTGATTGAGCTTTTGAACGGCAGCATGTATACCTTTAGACTCAACTTCTTCGTCAGGTACTGATATAACGATTATGTTAATATCCCATGATTCGTGAATTGCTTTTTCTAACAGAGACATATGTATCATAAGACCAGGTTTCATATCCATTGAACCACGTCCAAATAAATAATTGTGCGTTTGGATATCTTTTTTAGCATCGGGTGTTAAGTATTTCATATCTTGTCGAAATTTCTCTGTGATTTTATCCATATCAAAAGCATCATCTTTATATTCACTATAATCATCGACACCAACAGTATCAAAATGACTTATACAAACGAGTGTTTTTTTAGATTGTGGTGCTTTGTAATATGCAAGAACTGCATGGCGACCATCCCCAGTCGGCTGCAGCATTACTTGATGCGCATTATGCTTAAAGTAATCTAACTTTAAGTATTGTTCTTTTAAAAAATAAGGAAAAGTCTTTTCTCCTTCTGAATGTGTTATAGATTGATGTCTGACTAAACTTTTAAGTAAATGACTTCTATCTTCAAACGTTTGCCATAATAAATCCATTAAGTTTCAGCCCCTTTAAAATAATTCTTGAACCATTCTTTCTAATCTATTCAATCCTTCTTCCAATGCTTCTAAATTATAAGCATATGAAATTCTAATATAACCCTTACCGAGATGGGTGAAAGCTGAACCAGGTACTATCGCGACGTGGTAATCTTCAAGTGCTTTCATACAGAATTCATAATCATCTATTCCGAAATGTGAAATTTGTGGAAAAATGTAAAATGCACCTTGAGGTTTTTCATTTAATTTAAAGCCGATATCAATCAATCGTTTGTATACATAATCTCTACGTTTTATATACGCTTTATTCATTTCCTTAGGTGAATCAATTGCATTTGTTAATGCTTCAATTGCAGCGTATTGGCTCGGTACATTCGCGCAAATACAATTATAGGCATGTACAAAGGTTAATTGTTTCATAACATATTGTGGTCCTAATAAAAAGCCAATTCTAAGGCCAGTCATTGAATGAGATTTACTCAAGCCGCCTAATAAAATGCATTGATCTTTAATTGCCTCATATGAAGCGAAAGATGTATGAGTTTGATTAAATGTATTCTCAGCATAAATCTCATCGCTGACCACATAAATAGGGTAATCTTTAAATACATCAACAAGTGCTTCTACTTCTTGTTGATTCAACGTAATACCAGTAGGGTTATTAGGATAATTCAGCAAGATAGCTTTTGTTTTATCAGTTATATGAGATTTAACTAGTTCAGGCGTTATTTTAAGGCCGGTTTGGGTAGTATCTATGTATATAGGCTTAGCACCTAACAGTTCAATAAGTGGGACATATCCAGCATATACTGGTGAAGGAATTAATACTTCATCGCCATGTTCAAGAATCCCTCTTAATGTCGTGTCTAACGCTTCGCTTGCACCATTAGTGATGAGGATTTCATCTGTTTCAAATGAAGCATTGAAGCGATCTTTATAATATTGTGCAACGACTTTTCTCAATTCTGGTAACCCAGCATTATGAGAATAAGATGTAAAGTTATGGTCAATTGCTTGTTTCATTGCATCTTTAACACTTGTTGGTACAGGAAAATCAGGTTGACCAACTGTTAAGTTAATCACATCATCAATTTCAGGTATACGGTTAGATATCGCTCTAATTCCAGACACTTGAAGTTGAGATGCAAATTTATTTAATGGTAATTGCATTTTTTTCACCTCTTCAAAACGATAGTTTAATTATAACTTTAAAAAGCATACAAATAAATGAATATAGCAAAAATTTAGAAAACGTATTACAATAAGGGAAACATTACAATAATAGGGGATGTTTATATGGTGAATTTAGCTAATATGAATCAACGATTAAAGTTACTATTATCTTTAAATATTTTTGATTGGTTACCACATCCAACGTTTGTACTTATCCAAAATAACGATGAACAATGGATGGTTTCATTTGAAGAAGATTCAATACATATATGTAGAGCAGAAGCTCAATTACCACATTTTCATCGATATTATTTCGGGCAAGATAATCGACTTATTAAGAATGCGCAATTTCATATCAAATTTAAAGTGAAAGAAGAACTGTCATTAGACGAAAGAAAATTTGTTTCAGATTTTATGCAACCAACGTCTAAAAAAGAAAATCCAATATTATTTATTCAGTCAGATACACCTTATACGCAAGAGTGGATAGATTATTTAACATATTTACTAAGTGCGAGTTATGAAGTATTAGAAAATCTTTATAATAACAATCATGAGTTAGCGCCCATTACACATAAACATGTACAAATACCAGCCTATTTATTAAATAGTGAAGATAAGTTTATAGGAACGATATCATATGCAACATTAATTAGATAAACAAAAAAGCCAATCCTTAAGTTAAGTACTCTAAGGATTGGCTTTTTTATGTTTATTTTTTCTTTTTTGGTGGCTTTTTAATGTTAACGACAGGATTTGTATAATGTCTTACAATATCACTACTAAAGAAGTACACAATAGCAATTGTTATAAGAATAATGGCAACCCAGACATAAGGTTTGTCTAATAACATTTGATCCCATTCTTTTGAACGGAATAGACCTACGAACAGTCCATGAAGTAAATAAATAAACATTGTTCGAGAACCGATATAAGTTAATGGTAATTTACGTTCTGGTATTAAGTTTAAGAAACTAAATGTTGAAACGAAAATGACAACATATATAAATAATCTTTTTAATGCACTATAAACATCTACATCGCCTTCAAGTGCTGAGTATGGTTTGCTACCAAATAACCATTCAAAGTTATAGTCAGTTAGTAAATAAGCGATAAAGATAACGATTAAACTAATTGAAGATAACCACATATGTTTTTTATTTCTTAAGATAAATGACTGTTCTTTATTAATGTAATAGCCTAATAGGAAAATTGGGAAGAATACAAATGTTCTTGATAGACTAAGTTTTGCATTAATAAAGTCAAAGTAACCGACAACTAAACCTAATAATATTGCTACTGTGAATGTGATATATGGATTGAAGTTTCTCACAAAATGCAAAATAATATGCCATGAGAATAAACTTACTAAGAACCACATTGCCCATTGTGGATCGAAGGGACTAATATTTAATGAATCGTCTCTATCAATATAGTAGTAATATAATCCATAAAATAATTGGAATATTAAATAAGGTAATAAGAGTTTGATTGTAATTTTTTTTATGTAACCTGGTTTTCCTACACCTTTAGCAAAGAATCCTGATATCAGTACAAATGCTGGCATATGGAAACTGTAAATAAACATATATAGTGCTTTGAAAATATGACTTTCATTAACATAAGATCTTGTTAAATGGCCGAATACTACTAACACAATTAAGAAAAATCGTGCGTTATCAAAATAATGGTCTCTTTCTTTTTCGTTTGCCATGAAAAGTGCTCCCCTAAAACGATAATCTACAATTTGCTTGAAATGTAGATTATAAATTAAATTTTTCAAAAGTACAAATAATTTCATTTCGTTAACACTATAAAATCAAACCAATGCCTTATGAAGGGCATTGGTTTTTACTTTAATATTATGCTTTATATTGGTCGACATCGTAATATTGACCGTCTGTTTGAATCTTTTGATAGAAGTCGCTAATTCGTTTTGCATTAGACTTAGCGAAATCTATGCCTGTTGCATATTGATGAATGCCAGGATTTTGTGGATTAAATCTCATTTTATAGAGTGTGTTTTGTCCAGATTTAATGTAATTATTAGCTATAAATTGAGCACCACCTAAGATTGCTTTTTCAGGTGTGTTCCATCCTGCTTGTTGTGCATATTTAATACCACCGTATAATGCATTTTTATCAATAGCGCCAACGCCAAACATATTATAATATTTTGTTTGAGCATTTAAATCAACATTACCATTTTGATCGATTGCTCCGCCGTTAGCTAAATCACTTGTACCGTTACCAGTTTCTAATAATGCATGTGAAATTAAATATATTTCATTAATGCCTACTGCTTTTGCAGCTTGGCTAAAGGCATTACCTTGATTTTCAAGAATTCCTTTTCCTCGTAACAAGTCATTTAATTTAGTTACTGAAATATTTTGAGATTTGTTTAAGTCTAAAAATTGATATTTTTGCACTGGATCATTTACATACTTACTTGTATCCATAGCATCTTTAACTTCAGCTCTCGTAGCATTTCTAATACCACTTGCTAATACTTTTTTAGGTTCAGAACCATTTCTTAATGCCATTTGAATATCAACAGCTTGATCTAATGTATATGGACTAGTTGAAATATTTGTTGATTCTGTAGGGAGTTGTAAATACTTAGCATTAATCCATACAGTTTTACCATTTAATAAACCTTTATACCATAATTCATTACCAACTTTTTGAGATGAAATCACTTTAAAGTATGAATATTGGTAGTTTTGTAATGACCCTAGTAATGTTTTTTTAGATACTGAAGGTTCACTATAGAAATATCCACTGTTATCAAAAATTAAGTAGTTTTGATAATTTTCTTTTAAGGAAATAGGTTGATTGTTAACAGCGCTTGATTTTATAGCATTAGTCTTTTTAGGTTGAGCGACAGTTGGTTTATTAACAACTTTTGGTTGTGTTGATACTTTTTGCAATTGAATATCTTTAGCATTCACCCATCCTAATGGAATGGCGTTATTATCTTGTAGAAGATAATATGTTTGATTGTTATAAGTCGATTGTTTACCAATCTTGAATGTTTTTCCTGCTTTGTTGATTGCAGGTACAGTTTTTTGGTCATATACAGAAGTATATACACCAGAAATGTTTTTATTAACTTTACCTAAATAGTTAACACGAACCGTTTTAGCAACTGCGTTTGCTTTTGTTGCCTTAGAAGCAAAAGGTTTCGGAGTTGCTTTAGGTTTTGCTGTGTTAGAAGCAACAGGTTTAGGAGTTGCTTTAGTATTGTTTTGCAGTTGAATGTCACTAGATTTAACCCAACCTAAAGGTGTACCGTTATTGTCTTGTAATAAATAATATACTTGGTTGTTATAGTTAGATTGTTTACCGATATTAAATGTTTTACCAACTTTGTTAGCAGCTGATTTAGTTTTAGTATCATACACTGAACTATAAACACCTGATGCGTTTGTATTAACTTTACCTTTATAATTAACAATTACAGTTTTGGCAGGACTCGCTACTGGAGTAGAAGTCTTAGGTTTAGACGCTACAGGAGTAGAAGTCTTAGGTTTAGACACAACTGGTGTAGTCGTTTTAGGTTTAGACGCTACAGGAGTAGAAGTCTTAGGTTTAGACACTACAGGAGTAGTTGTTTTAGGCTTAGACACTACAGGAGTAGTAGGTTTAGGTTTAGACACTACAGGAGTAGTAGGTTTAGGTTTAGACACTACAGGAGTAGAAGTCTTAGGTTTAGACACTACAGGTGTAGAAGTCTTAGGTTTAGACACTACAGGTGTAGTAGGTTGAGTTGCACTACCTGTTTTATAAGAATATTTTTCTCGAACTAAATCTACAAGTTCATTAAAAGTATAATTATTTTCAGCGAACCAACCATATGGATCACTATGATCCGTACCACCTAAATATCTTGAAACGGCATCATGAGACCATAAAGTACCAGTACCATCATTTTCAGCACTATCAAATGGTAAGCCATAATATGATAAGTTAGTTGCGATATAGTCTGCATAATTGTTAATAGAGCGAGCAAAACGATCTCCGCCGTAGACGCGAACTAATTCAACATGTATGAATCGTTCATTTGCGACACCACCAGCACCCCAAGCTAAGTAATCAGTTGGCGCTACTTCAATAATATTATTATCATCTACAAAGGCATGTACAAATGCACTTTCATAGTTGTTTTTCATATATGCAATTTCGCCTTGAATAGTTGAATTAGGATTTGCAGTTTCATGTGCAATAATACCTTCAGGTTTACCAACACCATTACGGTATGGAATTTTAGGAATATGACTTGAAAAATCTTCAACATATGTCGGCACTGCATAATTATTATTTCTAATTTGACTATTTATTGATGAACTTACTGTAGGACTATAAGAACTAGTATTAGCCACAGCTTTCTTAACAACTGGCGCACTACTTACAGATCTGAATGCAAAAGTGCTAACTTGTGGTTGAACACTAGCAGTTTCTAATTGAACATTGCCATTTTGCGTACTAGTAGCCGCTTCAGTGTTTTGAACATCAGTATTAGAAGTAGTTTGAGATGTATCTTCAGAAACCTCTTCGTTGTTAGCAACTTCAGTATAATTTTCAGATGAAGCTACTTCAGAATTTTGATCATCTTTGTTAGAACTAGGTTGAGTTGAGTCATCAGAAACCTCTTCGTTGTTTGTAACTTCAGTATTGTCATCAGAAGAAGCTACTTCAGTGTTTTGTTCTTCTTCGTTTGAATTAGGTTGAGTTGTATCATCAGAAACCTCGTCGTTGTTAGCATCTTCAGTATTGTCATCAGAAGAAGCTACTTCAGTGTTTTGTTCCTCTTCAGTAGAAGTAGGTTGAGTTGCATCTTCGGAAACATCTTCATTGTTAGCAACTTCAGTATTGTCTTCTGTAGTAGCTACATCAGTGTCTTGATTTTCTTCGTTTGAAGTAGGTTGAGTTGCATCTTCGGAAACATCTTCATTGTTAGTAACTTCAGTACTGTCATCAGAAGAAGCTACATCAGCGTTTTGTTCTTCTTTGTTAGAAGTAGGTTGAGTTGTATCTTCGGAAACATCTTCATTGTTTGCAACTTCAGTATTGTCATCAGAAGAAGCTACTTCAGAATTTTGATCTTCTTTGTTAGAAGTAGTTTGAGTTGTATCATCAGAAACCTCGTCGTTGTTAGTAACTTCAGTATTATCCTCATAAGAAGCAACTTCAGAGTCTTGTTCTTCATCGTTAGAAGTAGGCTGAGTTGTATCTTCAGAAACATCTTCATTGTTAGTAACTTCAGTACTGTCATCTGTAGAAGCTACTTCAGTATCTTGATCCTCTTCATTAGAAGAAGGTTGAGTTGCATCTTCATTGTTAGTAACTTCAGTACTGTCATCTGTAGAAGCTACTTCAGTGTTTTGTTCCTCTTCGTTAGAAGAAGGTTGAGCTGTATCATCAGAAACCTCTTTGTTATTTGTAACTTCAGTATTGTCTTCTATAATAGCTACATCAGCGTTTTGTTCTTCTTTGTTAGAAGAAGGTTGAGTTGTATCTTCGGAAACATCTTCATTGTTTGCAACTTCAGCATTGTCATCAGAAGAAGCAACTTCAGTGTTTTGTTCCTCTTCGTTGTTTGTAACTTCAGTATTATTTTCATCAGAAGCTACTTCAGTATCTTGATCCTCTTCATTAGAAGTAGGTTGTACTGATTCATCAGATGTATTTTCTACTTGTTGGTTAGGTTCATCAATTATAGAAGGATCTTTATATTCTTTCGTACCTGAAACGTTTAAAGATTGGCTTTTTAATTCTTTTTGTTCATCTTGAATTTGACTAGCATTATCGTGTTGTTCAATGATGTTTTTATTTTCTTTGTTTGTTGTTTGTTCTTCTGCATTAACTTGATGTGATACAAGCGTAGTACCTGCTAAAGTCATTGCTACAAGTGCGGGGGTTTTGTAATAGAATTTTTTATCCATAAACAATCTCCTTTTGTATAGGTATTTATTTATAAACAGTATAAGGCTTTTTAATATTAAAAGATGAACTTTTTATGAAATGTAATGTAACTTTAATATTTGAGATATTAATAATTTAATTAAAAAGTTAATTTCATAAAATAGTGAGGAATGTTTTCTTCTAAGAATTCTTCGCCTTCAGTTTTATAACCTAATTTTTCATAAAAACCTTTAGCATGAGATTGTCCATTAAGTACAGTGCCTTTGTATCCATCTTCACTAGCTTTTTGATTAATAAAATTCATGACATCTTTGCCGTAACCAAATTTTCTATAAGGTTTTAAAACAGCGACTCTTTCTACTTTGGCATAGCCATCTTTATAATTTCTAAAACGACCTACCGCAGCTGGTTTATCATCGTGATATAGAACAACATGCTTAGAATCATTTTCAAATTCATCTATCTCTGCATCTATAGAAACACCTTGTTCCTCAACGAAGACAGTTTTTCTAATATTTAAACCATCTTGAATATCTTTTTGACTTTCTGCAATTTTAATCATTGTGATACCTCCATTGTGTTGATTCAATTTATTATACATTATGATTATTCTAATTGATGTAGTAAATAAAAAACTCAATAAATAACATATATTTGGTAAAAAGTACCCCGTATTTATCAAGACAGACCAAACAAGATAAACATACTAAGATTAGCTGTGAAGAAATCTATGACGATAGATTTTTTCACAGCTATTTTTTATAGTTGTAGAGAGAAGTAGACTGAGGAGTCTATTGGGTTTCAAATCCGTAAGATAAACTAGTCAGCTTAACTCTCACCTTTTGAAATTCGGTTGTAGTATGTAGGGCTCTTGAAGTCGTGTATAGGAAAGTGAAATGAGAAAGGTTAATTAAACTTGAAGCTTCTCAATTAAAATAAGGAGGTTGTTAGGTGAATTATTTTGGCATTGATATTAGTAAAAGAACAAGTGTTATTGCCCATTATCAAGACGATATTTTTCAGAAAGAATTCACCATTCAAAATAATAAAAATGGGTATAACCAGCTACTTAATTATTTGAATGAAATGGATCAATTTCAGTTTGTATTTGAAGCCACAGGCATTTATTCAAGAGGTATGGTGAAATTTTGTAGAGTAAATCAAATTGATTTTATTGAAATGAATCCATTAGAAGCAAGGTTTAAAACAAGTTCATTAAGAGCGTGGAAGACAGACGAATCTGATGCTCATAAATTAGCGCTTTTAGCGCCATATTTAAAGGCGAGCACCAGTCTAGATTCAAATCCTGATATTTTCTTTGAATTACGTGAACGAGCTCGATTTCATGTTGAAATTGAAAACGATCAAAATCGATTGAAAATAATGATTATCGAATTACTTCATCAAACTTTTCCAGGACTTGAAAAATTGTTTAAAAATCGTTATTCAAAAATCGCGCTTAATATTATAGAAGAATATGCACACCCAGATTTAGTTAGTCAAAAAGATATTGAAAGCCTGACTTCAAGTATTATGGAATACACTAATAAAAATTTGTCTTATCAAAAAGCACAAAATTATGCTGAAAGATTAAATAAAATAGCACAAGAAAGTTATCCTAATGTTAAACATTCTTCATTTCTAGTAAAAAAAGTTCGATTATTAATTCAACAATTAAAAAGTTCAATTCAACAATTGTCTCAACTAGATAAAGAGATGATTGAGTTAGCTCAACAACTTGAATGTTTCGAAGTTATGCATTCAATTCCTGGTATAGGGAAGCTAACAGTAGCTATGATTATAGGAGAATTAGGAGATCTTACAAAATTCAAAACGAATAAACAATTAAACGCATATGTGGGTATCGATATCAAACGATATCAATCAGGCAAAACTCAATATAGAGATACAATTAATAGACGTGGGAATAAAAAAGCTAGACGATTATTGTTTTTAGTAGTGATGAATATTATTCGAGGACAGCGTAACTATAATAACCACATAGTTGATTATTATTATAAATTAAGAAAGCAGCCCAATGAGAAGTCTCATAAGACTGCCGTAGTCGCTTGTATAAACCGACTATTAAAAACACTACATTACTTAGTTAATGAATCTAAATTATACGATTATCAAATGTCCCCACATTAGTCTAAACGTACAATCAAATTTAGTTTAACACCTTATTCAAAAAAATTAAAATGGACGGTTTATTTGAATATGTTTTCTTAAATACAATATGGCTTGACTAATCGTAGGAAATAGGAGCCTCGAATTTATCAAGACTCATCAAACAAGATAAATTGGAGGTCTGAATATTGCAAGACAGCCACGACTAGCAACATAGAGCCCCCGAATATTGCAAGACGAAGCTGACTAGCAACATTCACACTATTTATTCACAATAAGTTCTATATTATTTTTGTCCACACAAAAAAGCTGAACCATTTGATATGGTTCAGCTTTTGATTTATATAGTTTGTACTGCTTGTCTTCTAACGATTGCGGTATATTGCCAGAATAATCTTAATTGGTGAATACTCCAATTTGTCATACCCATTGTATAACCGCTTGGTGTAAATATTTGAATTTGGCTTGTTTCTAGTGCTGCTGCTACTAGATATTGTAAATGAACACTTAATGATTTCATTTCTTCTGTTAAGCCTGTTTCTGTATATACCCAAGAAAAAGGTAGGGGGTTATCAAAGATATTGATAGCATTAAATATTTCTGGGATGGCAATGATGTAACAAGCACCATCTACAATTGGATCGTTGTTTGCTTGATTATAGTATAGTAATAACGCTTCATAATTCTCATGATGTTCGTGATTAACATAGTACAAATTTTGTCTGAAGTGAGACAAATCTCCAGAATGAATGATTTGATTTTCAAGTGCATCAAACATTGTATTGATTTGTTCATATTTTTCATACGTTTTACGTTGAATCATAATTTGCCTCCTTTCCTAGTAAACTTCTGGACCAGGTTGTTGAGCGCTTTGATCTGGTGCTTGACCACTTTGATCTGGTGTTGCTTGTTGTGGCATTTCTTGTGATGGTACTTCTTCTGAAGGTGCTTGTTCTATAGGTTGTTCCACAGGTTGTTCAGATGGTTGCTCAGACGGTTGTTCAGTCTGCTGCTCGGTTGTTTCTTCTGTATCAGGCTCTATAGCAGGTTCGACTGTTTCAGCTGAATCAGTCGAACCAGATGTGTTGCCACTCTTTAGACTTTTCTTAGATACTTCAATATAAGGTGTTAAATCGCCATATGCTTGAATCATAAGATAATTCATTAATTCTGTTTTCTTAGTCTTAGGTAAGTTTAAGTCTTTTCTAAGTTTATTAGAAAGTTCTAATAAATTATCTAAGTCAGGATTGAAGAAGTAAACACCATTAAAATTAGCATCAGTTCCTGTAACTTGTTCTGTTTTGATTTTTACTTTACTTGATGAATAAGTCGTTGCTAAGTTTTGAATATCTTCAAATGAGAAATTGTGTTTCGCATTTTTACCAACGATTTTAACTAAGTCATCTAATTTATTAATTGAGTTTGTTTCTTGAGCTTTTTTGATAATGGCTTTAATCATTTCCATTTGACGTTTACCACGTTCTAAATCTGAATCTTGTTTTCTTGAACGAACAACAGCAAGTGCTTCGTCACCAGATAAATTACGTTTACCTTTTTTAACTTTAATTCTGCCTTTATCTTCAGTGTTTGGCTCGTTTAAATCAAACGGTACATTATACTCAATACCGCCAAGCTCATCGACAACTTCAACAAAAGCTTCCATATTAATTCTTGCATAGTAATCTACTGGAACGTTTAATGTACTTTCAACACTTTCCATTGAACCTTCTGGCCCATCTATTGCATGAGCGTGCGTGATTTTATCATAATATTTTACGGCAGGTATATAACTCAACGTATCACGTGGAATACTTACCATGCGTATTTGTTTTTTATCTCTATTAAATGTTGTATAAATCATAGCATCAGTACGAGATTGGTCAGCCTTTTGACCACCTTCACGTCTTGAATTACTATCATCTACACCTAAAAATAATACCGACACATGATCTAAACTAGGATCTACTGGTTTATCTCTTAAAGATGATTTGCTTTTTTTAGAATCAAGAAATGAATCATTAATTGCACCTTTAGTTTCAAGATAAAGCATGAGTCCAAATACTACGGGTAGAACCATGAGTACAATTGACATCAAAAGTAAACCTATTTTTGCGAATCTTTTCATATTATATATTTACCCTTCTATTCGTATTGTGTTTTGAAATATCTATTTTTGCATATTATACATCATATATGATTATACAAGTAAAATTCAACAATTTAAATGAATTATGTGTACTAGTTATCAAATATAGAATGTAAATTTGTTGTAAAATTTATGGAAATGGTGTAAATTATAGTGAAGAATGAGAGGTGAGACAAATGGCAAAAGTACTAGAAAAAGATCTTAATAGTATTAGTGAACAAATAGAGTTAAATAGAGAGAATTCGTATGATGTGATTAAGCCTCCAACCGTTAATGTTCTAGGTTTGCCATTTGCAAACCTGACGGCGAATGAAATGGTAGAACGTATTAAGTATTTTGTAAATCAGGAAACGAATGATAATTTATTTATTGTAACAGCTAATCCTGAAATTGCACATTATGCTTATAGTAATAATCACTATCAACGACGTATTAAACATGCAGATTACATTGTACCAGACGGTATTGGTATTGTTAAAGCAGCTAAATATTTAAATACGCCATTGAAAGAACGTGTTCCGGGAATAGAGTTAATGGAAGAAATGTTGAATATTGCAAATGCAAGTAGCAAGAGAGTATTCTTATTAGGTTCTTCAAAAGAAGGCGTTAAAGCGACTCGTAAAATTTTAGAAGAACAATATCCAAATATTACGTTTGATCATAAACATGGTTATAAACATGTACTAGATTATAAAGTAACGAAGAAAATAAAGAAATTTAATCCAGACTTTATTTTTGCTGCAATGGGTTTTCCTAAACAAGAAGATTGGATTTATTATAACCGTCACCATTTTAAACATACGGTAATGATGGGTGTAGGTGGCTCATTTGATGTCATAAGTGGAAATGTTAAACGTGCACCAAAAATGTTTATTAAACTTAATTTAGAATGGTTATATAGAATTATAACTGATTTGAAACGTGTGAATAGAGCTCTAAAAATTCCACTGTTTCTAAAAGAAGTTCAATTCCAAAAATCATGTACACCTAAAAAGAATAAATATGATTATATGAAGAATAGATAATTTAGAAACGCCTTAATGTTGAAATTGAACATTAAGGTGTTTTTATTTTACGAGAATTTTTATCTATTCAATTGTTAACTAAATGTTATGATAAAGGTAACAATAAAAGTAGGTGATATTGTAATGCAAGTATTGGAACTCATAAATCAACAATTTAAAGCAAAAGAAGATAAAATTGCCATGTATATTGATGAGATGCATATATCTTATAACGATTTAATGGTAGAATCTGAAAAAATTGTCACAACGTTAATACAATACCCAAAACATATCATGATTGGTATTTCGATGAAAAATCCACTTCAGTTTATAAAATGGTATATCGCAGCTTTAAAGTGTGATTTAATACCGTGTGTGCTAGAACCTTATATATCTGAAGAGAAAAATCATGAATTATTAATGTTATATCATATTCCATTATTAGTAGATGACAGCAATAAGGTTACATATCGACAAATAGAAAATAATACCGCATTACCTCAAGATATTTTACATATTGGATTTACTTCTGGGACGACAGGCATACCTAAAGCGTATATGAGGAATCATCAATCTTGGATTCAATCATTTAAATATAATGAAGACTTACTCAAAGGTCATACAGACATTATGATAGCACCTGGTCCACATGCACATTCTTTAACACTATACGCTATGATTTATGCATTATGTACAGGTAGAACATTTATTGGCCAAAAGAAATTTAATACGCAAATTCTAAATAAATTAATCAATAAATTTAGTGAAAATCAAACGATGTTTATTGTGCCTACAATGTTATATAGTTTATTGAATCATAACGTTCATTTAATGAATGTTTCGAGCATTTTTTCATCTGGTGCCAAATTATCTACAACAATATTTGAAAAATTTAAATATAAGTATCCTTATATTGATCTAATTGAATTCTTTGGTAGCTCTGAAGCGAGTTTTATAAGCTACAATATCAATGGACAAGCTCCATCAGAATCTGTAGGTAAACTATTTCCATCTGTTCAAGTTCAAATTAAAGACAAAGATGAAAAAAATATAGGCAGGTTATATATCAAAAGTGATATGACTTTTAGTGGTTATTTGAATGAAGAAGGTAATGATGAGTGGATTAAAATAGGTGATTGGGCATCAATATCCAAAGACCAAGAACTACGTTTATTTGGACGTGAAAGTGATCGTTTAATTATTGGTGGTAAAAACGTATATCCAGAGATTATTGAGCAAAAATTATTAAATCTTGATATTGTTGATGAAGCAATTATTATAAGTAAGAAGCATAATAAATTCGGTGAAATAGCTATTTTGTTATATAAAGGTAAAGATCAATTACAATATTTAAACATGAAAAAGCATTTATTAGCATGTGGCTTAAGCCGTTATGAAATACCATCTCAAATTATAAGGGTTAAAAAGATGATATATACATCTAGTGGGAAGATAGCAAGGTATAAGATGAAATCTATTTATGAATCAGGAGGAAAAGAATGGAACCAGTTATTGTAGCTGCAAAGCGAACACCATTTGGTAAATATGGCGGCATTTTTAAACAGTTAGAACCCGAATTACTCTTGAAACCTTTATATGAATATTTGTTAGTTGATCATGCTGAAGCACTTGAACATTTAAGTGAGGTTGTTTTAGGAAACGTAGTAGGCAATGGAGGGAATATCGCTAGAAAATCTTTGCTAGAAGCAGGTTTACCGTTTGATATTCCTGGTGTCACAATAGATAGACAATGTGGTGCGGGATTAGAAGCGGTAACTTATGCATGTAGAATGATCCAAGCAGGTGCTGGTGAATTTTATATTGCTGGTGGTGTCGAAAGTACAAGTAGAGCACCTTGGAAAATCAAAAGACCACAATCAGTTTATGATGCACCAGAATTTTTTGAGCGTGCTTCATTTGCGCCAGATGGAGAAGATCCTTCAATGATTGAAGCGGCTGAAAATGTTGCGCAAGTATATCAAATCTCTAGAGAAAGTCAGGATCAATTTGCATACAACAGCCATCAAAAGACAATCGAAGCTATGGAAAAAGGTTATTTATCAAATGAAATTTATCCAATTAAAGTAGGCAATGAATGGATCCAACATGATGAAGGCGTTAAACCTAAATTAACTTTAAGGATGTTATCACGTTTAAAACCACTTATTAAAGATGGGACAGTAACAGTAGGCAATAGTTGCATGAAAAATGACGGTGGGGTATTACTTTTAATTATGAGTAAAGAAAAGGCAGCTGCTTTAGGTTATCGCGAAGGTCTGGAATTTATCGATAGTTCTGTAAAAGGTGTTGATCCAAGGTTGCTAGGTATAGGACCAGTACCTGCAGTTGAAAGTTTATTAAAGCATACACATTTAACAATGAATGACATCGACGGTGTTGAATTAAATGAAGCATTTAGTTCTCAAGTTCTTGCTTCAAAAGATATGTTAAATATTCCAGACAATAAATTTAATTTGTATGGTGGTGCATTAGCTATTGGACATCCATATGGAGCTAGTGGTGCTAGCCTCGTTACACGTTTATTTCATATGAAAGAAATTGAGACATCGATAGCAACTATGGGGATAGGAGGCGGTATGGGACATGCAACATTATTTAGAAGATGGCATCGAAATAATTGACGTTATTTTCGACAAAGAAGATGTTGAAGCATATAAAAAGACACTTCCTATAGAAAAGGAAGAACCTTCAGTACCCGTATTATATTTAGCCAGTATATGGCCCAAATTTTCAATGTTTGAGCGTTTTTTAGAAAAAGAGATTTACTTAAAAGAAACCTCAGTTGAACAGTTTAAAGCATTAGATGTTGATACAGTTTATAAAGCGAAATTGAAAAATGAAAAAATAAAAAAAGTGAAGTCGTTTACGATTTACGAATTTAGTTTGACGATTACAAGTGGAAATGACATATACACTCGACTCAAGCAAACATTCGTTGGAAAGTGAGGTACAGTATGAAATTTGATATTAGTCTTGTTAACAAATATTTATCTATTATTCATGATTCAAATCCAATCCATCAAGAAATTGTACCTGGTCAACTTGTATGTGAATGGTTGTTAGAAGATGTTGAGTGGCAACATTATACTGTGAAATACAAAAATCCAATCTATATAGATGAAACATTAGAAAAAGTACTTCAAGATAATAAGATTAAATGTATTAATCCACGAGGGATGGTAAAAATTATAATTGAAAAGACATAAAATACGCACTTGATTTATCTCTAACAAAAGTTTAATTATAAACAGGTTATATAATTATTTTACAATTAATTTAAAATCATGTAATCTTCATAAGTGACAAAAAATTATGAGTTGGAGTACTTATGAATAGAAAACATGAAATTACTTATGCTAGGGCAATATTTTGCTTAATTATAGTAGCCGTGCATATATTATCAAATTATTTGAGAGACGTAGAATTACAAGATCATAATCGTATGGTTGTATTAACATTCCAAATATTAATTTTGTTTGCGACGCCATGCTTTATTATTTTGTCAGAATCGTTGATTTCAATGGTTTATAAAGATAAATTACCGAAAAACTTTCTAGTCAAACGCTTTAAATATATTATGATTCCTTATTTTTCGATTGGAACATTTTATGTGTATACAAAGTATAAAGTAGATGGAAATGAAGAGACATTTTGGCAGTTATTCAAAGAAAATTTATTAATTGGGAATTGGTATGGCTGGTTTGTCGTTGTCATATTCCAATTTTATATTCTACATTTAATCTTCCATAAAGCATTAAGCAAAGCAAATCCAGTTGTTATGCTAGTCATCAGCTTTGCGATCAGTCTCGCACATTCATATTTAATGTATGATAATGATGCGTATACGAATTGGTGGAATGAATTTTACCCGTTATTCCATAGAACGAATATTCTTTATTGGTTATTCTATTTTGTATTCGGTTATTATTTAGGTAGATACTACAATGAAGTTCTAACGTTTGTGGAGAAGAAGTTTATGTGGTTAGTAGGAAGTCTAGCTGCCGTAACACTTTTAGTTATTTATTCAATTTATCAGAATGATGTAACAGTCGTTCAATCTAACCGTTATGACATTTTAATATATTCAGCATTAGCGTTTATATTTATCTTAGTTATTTCTAAAAAGCTGTCTAACTTTAATATTAGCTTTTTATATTTTATAGGTGAAATATCATTCTTTATTTACTTAACACATAAAATTATGGTCTATTACATGGCAAAATATACATTTCATTTTATAGACCAATTCTTTATGTATAATATTGCAACATATATCTTTGCATTATCTTTAAGTGTCGGTTTAGCAGTTGTTCTTTCATTTTTACCACTTTCTAGATTTATAATTGGTAGAAATTCTATTAACTCAATGATTAGAGGAAATTATAGAGCAAATTAAAAAAGCACGTCACCTTCATTATAGGAGGTGACGTGCTTTTTGTTATTTGAAATAAAAACGTGTAGCATCTAATTCGTCTTTAAAAGCTTTTTTATCGTTTGCTGACTTTTTGTTGAAATCTTTTAAGAACGCTTGGTATTTTGGAAGTACATCTTCAGTAGAACCAAATTCTTTTAGTATGCCGCCTTCAATCCAAGCAATTTTTGTACAAAAATCTTTAACTTGATTTATATTGTGACTGACAAAGAAAATGGTCTTGCCAGCTTCTTTAAATTGATTCATTTTGTCTAAACTTTTCTTAGTGAATGTTTGGTCACCAACCGATAATGCTTCATCGATAACAAGAATGTCTGGATCAACGGTTACATTGATTGCGAAACCTAATTTAGATTTCATACCACTTGAATATTTCTTAACAGGTTGATAAATAAATTCACCTAATTCAGAGAATTCTATAATTTGAGGTGTAAGTTCTTTAATTTGTTTTTTAGAGAAACCAAGTAATAACATCTTGTATTCGATATTATCTATTCCGTTTAATTGAGTGTTTAAACCTGAGTTAATTGCGATAACGTTAACATCACCGTGGCGTTCGATAACACCGTCTGTTGGTTGTAGTGAACCACCAATAATATTGCTTAATGTCGATTTACCTGATCCGTTAATACCAACTAAACCGATAATATCGCCTTCATAGGCAGTAAATGATATATCTTTAAGCGCGTAAAATCTTTGAGATTGATGTTTCGGTAAAAACACATCTTTTAATCTGTCTTTATTATTACGGAAAATTTTATATTCTTTTGTAAGATTATTAATGATAACTGATTCTTTCATATGTACTTCATTCCTTATAATTATTAACAGTTCTATTATGCATTATTTTATGAGTTTAGTAAATTTATTGTAAATTCTGTTAGAATCATGTAAATTATATATGTTCTATAATTATGAGATTAACCTAAAGTTTAATATATCATCTATGCTCATTTGATGCTATATTAAAGATTAAGTTATAAATGTCTTAGCGAGAGAGTGATATTCATGCATGCTGTTTTTACAGTAATAAAAGAGCACGTCAAAAACTTTTATTTGATTCAAAGATTAGCACAATTCCAATTAAAAATTTCGAATCATGATAATTATTTAGGATTAGCTTGGGAGCTTATTAATCCTATACTACAAATATTTGTATATTGGTTTGCATTTGGTTTTGGTATTCGACAAAATGGTCCAGTAGATGGTGTACCGTTTATCTTATATTTATTAGTCGGTATTAGTATGTGGTTCTTTGTGAACCAAGGTATACTTGAAGGTACTAAATCAATAGGTACTAGGTTTAATCAAGTTGCAAAGATGAATTTTCCTTTGTCAGCAATACCTGCTTATATTCTGACGAGTAGATTTTATGGTCATATTATTTTAGTTTTAATTATAATTTTATTATGTATTCCAACTGGTATTATACCTTCGATTTATATATTACAATTATTTATATATTTACCTTTAGTGTATATATTTGCATTTTCAGTTTCTTTATTAACGTCCACTTTAGGTGTTATTATTCGAGATACACAAATGGCGATGCAAGCTATTTTGAGAATGCTATTTTACGTATCGCCAATTCTTTGGGTACCAGAAAAGGGTTCAGTTATTGAAATGATTATGAAATTAAATCCAGTTTTCTTCTTTGCAGAAGGGTATAGATCAGCAATATTATATGATAATTGGTACTTCATAGATCATTGGCAATTATTACTTTATAATATATGCGTGACAGTGTTATTCTTTGTAGTAGGTGCAATATTGCATGTTAGATTTAGACAAAGATTTGCTGACTTTATTTAAAATGATTAATAAATGATAAGGCTGAGACATCAATGATTGTCTCAGCCTTTATCTCAATATAGAGCTTCTCATGGTCAATTTTTCAACTATAGTAAATTTTACGTAAGGAAGTGTCAATGTGGTAAGAAGCATAATTAAACAAGTCTATCTTTCTATTATTTTTGTATTTAATAAACTATTTAAAAGTAATGTGAAACGTAAAAATGTTGTGGTATTTATGACATTTAAAGAAGATGTGTTACCTATAATCGAAGCATTAAAGAAAGAACAATATCATATTACAGTTATTGCGCATCCAAAGTGGATTGAATTTTTGAATGATTTAGAAGTAGATAAAGTAATCAATTTAAGTAATAAATATGTCTTACAACAGTTAAAAGCAATTAAAAGTAGTAAAATAATAATTATCGATACATATTATTTATTATTAGGCAGTATCAGTAAAACGCCAGAACAAAAAGTTATACAAACATGGCATGCTGCCGGAGCCTTGAAAAAATTTGGCTTAGAAGATAAAAGTATTAATCTTGAGCATAAACAACTCATAAAAAATTATTTATCAGTTTATCATTTTACAGATTATTATTTAGTCAGTTCAGATATTATGAAAGATGTCTTTATTAAAAGTTTAGATGCCAAACCTAATCAAATATTACCATTTGGATTACCTAGGTTAGACCAATATAAAGATAAACATGAGTATCCTAATAAATCCAAAAAAATAGCTTTATATGTTCCTACTTATAGAGATTATACAAATGAAATTCATACGATAGATAAACAGAAATTTGAAAAAATGTGCCCTGAATACGAACTCGTGATTAAATTACATCCAAGTATTACTTCACATGATTCAGATTCGAGAGATATACAAGAACTAGTTGAAATGGCAGAAATCATCATTACAGATTACAGTTCATTAAGTATTGAAGCCGCACTTTTAAATAAGACGATTATTTTCTATAGTTATGATGAAGCAAAGTATGATGAAATGAGAGGACTCAATCAATACTATTATGAAATGACGAAAGAGAACAAAGCTTATGATTTAGAAACACTTTATAAACTTGTGAATCTGAATAAAATTAATAATAAAATTAAACCAATGTGGCATCAGTATACAAACTTTGATGCAACTCAAAAGTTAGTTGATTTTATAAACAAAGGAGCTTAACAATATGGAAGTAAGTGTCATAATCCCTATTTATAATGCAGAAAAAACAATAGAGCAAACCATTAAATCAATTAAAAGTCATTATGAGCATGAAATCATTTGTATTAATGATGGATCTAAAGATAATAGTGCAGATGTAATTAGCAAAATTAATAATCCTAATATTGTGCTTGTGAATCGAGAAAATAAAGGTGCTGCGGCAACTAGGAACGAAGGCATTAGTATCGCCAAAGGTAAATATATTATGTTTTGTGATGCAGATGATAAATTAGGTGAAGGTATTATCGACAAAATGGTTGATGCTATAAAAAGAAATGATACAGATATCGTGGTCGGTAAGGTTTCTCATTTAATTGGAGATCAGATTAGACCCATTCAAACATACAATGATTTAAAAGCTGTGGATCATACGACATTAAACTTAACACCAGAAGTTACGCAGTCTATAGGTCCTTATGGTAAATTGTACAAACATGACGTATTAGAAAATATTAGATTCGATGAAGATATTACTTTTTGTGAAGAGCATACCTTTAATTTAAAAGCTTGGTCAAAAAGTCGAATTACAATATTAGATGATTCAGCCTACTTATATAACATAGGCGTCGAAGATTCAATAGTAGCGACAAGTTACAAAAATATTGAAAAATACTTAAATGATGCCACTGAAGTTAGAAAAAGAACAATGGACATTTTGAGTGATTTAAAAGAAAAAGTGAGTAACTACTATAGTTATAGAATGGATTATCTCATTATATACTTTTTAATTCGAAATAATTTTATGAAAGTAGAAAACTTAAATCACGTTATAGATCCAGCAATTAACTATTTAAAAGTCGTTCAACAATTTCAAACGAACAGTGTGAATGATTTGAAAGAACTCGTATTAACAATTGCTGCGACTTACAATTTTGAAAGATTTAAAGAAGTGGCAAGTAATTTAGATATGCAAATTGATAAAAAAGCTTATCGTTCATATAAATTTAAGCTACTGAAACTAAAGACAAAAATGAACTTAAGAAACATCAGAAATAAAAGTAAAAAAATATCTCATTAAATATTATGAAATTTTAAAAACTACTAACAACTGTAAAATATTGTTAGTAGTTTTTTGTTGTATATAGATGAATATATAATTAAAATCGATATTTACACTAATTAAATATTTCTTACACATACTTTACATCGGTTAATTGTTTGATATAATTTATAATTGCATATCAAACTAATTTAAGATGGAGTTTAAAAATGAATAAAAATATGATTGATATAGAAAGAAAATTTAGACCTGAAATTGAAGGTTTAAGAATTATTGCGGCTTTATTGGTCGCTATTTACCATATTTGGTTTGGTAAAGTATCTGGTGGGGTAGATGTTTTCTTCGTTGTATCTGGCTTCTTGATTACAACATCTATTATATCTACAATTAATAAAACAGGAGAATTTAAGTTTTGGCCATACATATCTAAATTAATGAAGCGGTTATTTCCACTAGCATTTATCATTATATTAGTCATATTGGTATTAAGCATATTCTTCTTACCGTCAACAATTTTTGATAAAACAATGAAAGAAGTCGTTTCATCTATGTTCTATTATCAAAACTGGCAATTGGCATTGAGTAATACTGATTATTTAGATGCACAGCAAATGAAAAGTCCGCTAGAACATTATTGGGCAATGTCCATTCAAGGACAGTTCTATATCATTTGGTTCTTATTATTTACAGGTGTATTATTCCTAATTAAAAGATATGATTTATCAAATGGTAAAAAGTTAGTCAATTACTTACTTGGTTTTATATTTGTTGTATCATTTGCATACTCAGTTTATTTAACTGCTGTAAATCAACCTTTAGCATACTTTATTACATTTACGAGAGTATGGGAATTCGCATTAGGTGGTTTACTTTGTATTAACTTAAGTAGAATTAAAATTAGTAATTTAACAGCTGAAATTATTGGATGGATTGGTCTTATTGGTTTAATTTTAACGGGAGCTATATTTGATGTATCAACAATGTTTCCAGGTTATATTGCTTTATGGCCTATGACTTGTGCATTAATGATTATTTTATCAGGTAATAAAGATACTAAATACGGTGTTAAGAACTTCTTATCTATGCCGATTATGATTAAACTAGGTGGCGTATCATTCGGAATATACTTATGGCACTGGGTATTACTATCATTCTACAAATACAATATTTCAGAAACACCTGGTATTATTTCAGGGGTACTCATAATTGCATTATCTATTGCCCTTTCATTCATTACGACAAAATATATTGAAACACCAATTAGAAGTGCAGAATTAAATAAAGTAGCATTCAAGAGAATTGGTATTATCGCACTAGCTAATATCATTTTAATCGCTGGTTTAGTCTCTCATAATGCCTATGTGAAAATGTCTGACGATAAAGAACTAGCATCTAAAGATTATCCAGGTGCACTAGCTGCAACATCAAAACAAAAAATTAAAGAAAATGATCCTAAGCCTGAATTCGCTAATGTGTTTGATGATTTACCACAATCACACTTAGATGATTCAAACCAAGGATTAAAAAAATCAGATTTAAAGATTGGTACTTACGGTAAGAAAAAAGACTACAAAGCAACAATTGCTTTAGTAGGTAGTTCACATTCTGAACATTGGTTAGGAGCAGTTATTGAAGCGGCTAAAGAGCATGATTACAGAGTGATTAATATCACAAGATCAGGAACAAGATTCTCTACAGGTTATGATGACAATTCATTAAAAGGCAAGTGGGTTAAAAATGTTGAAAACTATTTAAAGAAATCTGATGATATTGATTTAGTATTATCACATGTTACAGCAGCTGACTCAAATAGCGATAAGATTCAACAACAAATGGTAGATGAATTATTAAAAGTTAAAAATGATTATAATATTGAAGTAATGGCAATAAGAGATATTCCAAGATACGAGTTTAATGTTTCAGAAGAACTAGAAAAATCTGGTGAAAAAGAAACAATTAAACTTATGAATAAAGGAAATAATCAACAAGATTCTTCATATTGGAAAAAACTATCAGAAACAAACAAAGATTTACCGAAATTTGATCCATCTGAATACTTTAAAGTAAATGGTGAATATAGACCTATAATAGGTAATATTGTCGTATATCGAGATATGGACCATATGACAAATACTTATTCAGAAACTTTCGGACCTATTTTAGGTAAAGAAATTAAATCTGTCGTTAAAAAATAGAGAGTGGACAAAGTCCACTCTCTATTTTTATATTTTTTGTTTAAGTATGTCTTTAAAAATATGTTTTAGCATATCTTCAGTATCATTTTTATAATGATCTATTAATACATTACTTGCTATTGAAACGATGTATTGATCGTTAGAGTAAGTAACAAAATCATTTTGATAAAATATGCCTCTATATCTTTGATGATTCGGATATCTATAAAATCCATATCTGTATGAGCTTGGAAAAATATGCGTGTCAATTTGTGAAAGTAAGATATCAGTAGATGATCCATTTAAAATTTGTTTATTTTTGAATTGATTAACAAGCTTAGCCATATCATCTGTAGATATGTATATATTTCCAGCGCCATCGTATTTATCTAAAGTTGCTGGATAGAAATATATGTACTGATTATTATTTAATTTATAACCATTTACCATATACTGTTGGTAATTGATAGAATCATAACGAGCAGTATATTTTAAATGAGCTTTATTTATAATAAGTTCATTTAAGTTCTGCTTGAATGATTTATGTGTAGCATTTTCTATAACTTTAGCAATTGTAATGTAGTTAGCATCATTATAAAAATAATTATGATAATTTTGGTGGACAACGCCATTTAGTTTAATACTTTCTATCGCACCATTTAAACCTTTAGCAGTAGGTGGGAAATTTGCTTTAGCTAAACCACTTCTATGCAACATTAAATCCCTAATGGTTATAGGATAAATATTTTGGAAATTAGGAATATATTTATTAACATTATCGTTTATATTAATAACACCTTGTTCTTCTAGTTCTCTCAACATTAAACCAGTTATAAATTTATTAGCTGATCCAAGAAGATACATCGATTTAGCATCGTTAACCACGCCATTTTCAATATCCCTAAAACCATATGCTTTACTCATAATGGGGCGGTTATTTTTATAAATGGTTATATTTCCATTAAATCCTTTAGATTTTAAATATTTATCAATATCATTAGATTCGTGAAAACTTTTAGTCGAAGTTTGTTTCTTTTGAGCTAGTTTATTCTGACTTTGTTGTTTTTGGATATATGACTGTGTATGTTCTTTTTTTGCTTCATGATGTTGATATATATCTTTTACAACAATGATAAGACATACAATGAGTATACCTAATATTAGTTTATATACTTTCTTCATGTTTTTCTCCTGATGTTTTTACATTATATTACCACAAATTGAAAATATTTACATTTAATATCATAAAAAAGAACACATTTAAGTGTTCTATTCGTTACCGTAGAGTTCTTTTTTAATTTGAGTTGTTGAAATACCTTCTGTTCTCTTAAGGTATATCACTTCACAATGATCTTTAAGGAAGTCAAATTCGCCTTCCCAATCATGACCCATTAAAAATGTGTCTACTTTAAAGTTCTTCACATCATCTGTTTTTTGTTCCCAATTATTCTCTGGAATAACTAAGTCAACGTATCTAATAGATTCTAACATCATTTTTCTTTGTTCATAATTATAGTATGACTTTTTGTTTTTTAACTTATTGAATTCATCTGTTGATAAAGCAACAATTAGATAATCTCCGTATTGTTTAGCTCTTCTTAAAAGTTCTATATGACCATAATGCAGTAAATCATAAGTTCCATAAGTAAGTACTCTACGCATTTTTTCACCTCATTATTTTATATGTTTAATATTAATATATATAGGTACTATTGTAAATAGTTTGAAAAGTTTGTAAATTTAATTTAAAGGCATTTTAAGGACAATGGTATAAAAAATAAATATAAAAGTCATTTTACAATACGTTGTATAGTCATTAGTTTTAATTTATAAATCAGTAGTGTATTATAATAGAATATGTTAATTTAGTGTAAATTAAGAATTAGAGGAGTATTTATGGAAGAAAAATTATTTCTGATGACAGAAAACTCATTTAAAAGTACGATTACATATTTCAATAATAAGGAAGAAATTAATTCTAAAGATGAAGAAAAGTTAATTTATTATTTTAACAAAGTTTTCAATCCTCTATTTCCTTATAAATTTGACTTTATACTAAAAAATAGAAATGGTTTGTCAATTTTGTTAAGAAAACTTAATTATAACACTTCTAAAAAAAGTGTATTTAAATATATGGAGATTAAAGCTATGGAACGTGGGGAATATAAATATAGTTATATGATTTCCCAATTTCGTAAATATTTATCTACTATCCGTTCTAATCATTATGCTACAGATATATTCACAAGCAAAGTAGAAGAAACAATTGTATATGAATCGTTTAATGGTAAATCATTTACAGATTCTCCGAGAATGCTTTATATATACTTAAGCGAAAATTTACCAAATTATGAGCATATTGTAGTAACTGACAATAAGGAATTAGACAAAAAACTAAAAGCTTTAAACATAGATACTGTTGAGAAAAATTCAAAGCAATATTTTAAAATCTATCAAAAAGCTAAAGTGTGGATTGCTAATACGAGATTATCGCCTCAGATAGAAAAGAAAGATAATCAACTATATATTCAAACTTGGCATGGTACACCTTTAAAGAAATTAGCTAATGATCAAACTGTTATTTCAATACCAGATGTCACGCTTGAAGAATATCTTTACGGCTTTAATAAAGAAACAAGTAGATGGGATTTCCTCATATCACCAAGTGAAACTGCAACTGAACGATTTAAATCTGCTTTTAATTTAAAAGAAGAACAAATGTTAACGCTAGGTTATCCAAGAAATGATGACTTAGTTCAGTTAAATGATGAAAATTATATTCATCAACTTAAACAAAAATATGATATTCCTTCTAATAAAAAAGTTATATTGTATGCGCCGACATGGAGAGATAATGATCGTACAGATATTGGTAAATATAATTTTAAACTAAAGCTTGATTTAGATGCTTTTAGTAAAGAGTTATCTAATGAATATGTATTACTCATAAGAGCACATTATTTAGTATCAGAACATTTGAATTTAGAAGACTATAAAAATGTGTATGATTTATCAGATGCTAATGACATTAATGAATTATTCTTAATGAGTGATGTATTAGTTACAGATTACTCGTCTGTTTATTTTGATTATGCGAATTTGCGTAGACCAATCTTATTTTTTGCATATGATAAAGACGAATATGCTAACGATATTAGAGGATTTTATTTACCTTATGAATCAGATCTACCAGGACCAGTCTTTGAAACAAGTGAATCATTAATTGATTATATTAAATCAATGAAATATGAAGAAATACCTCAATCAGACACTTATAAAACATTTAATCATAAATATAATCAACTTGATGATGGAGAAGCAACTAAAAGAGTAAGTGAAAAAATTATACGTACTCTAGATAAAGAAAAGGAGTTTCATGAACAATGAAAATATTAAATATTTATCAAGAAAGTGAATTATTAATCTTCGAGTTTGATCAAACACTAGATAATATTAAAAATGTTTATATAAAAAATGAATTTGATGAAATGATGGTTCCACAATCAAATATCAAAAACCAATTTAAAATTAACTTAAATGAAGTCTTGGAGAAATTTTCACAATATGATAGAGAAACAATCTTTATTCTACTTGAAAAATCTGATGGCATTACGCAATCTATTCAAAAAATAAACATAAAAAAATATGAATATTATATTCAAAACTTCGAAACAATCATTAATGATGAAACGACGATTACCCCGTATATTACTAAAAATGGTATTATACAATTAACCTTAAAGCCAGAATTGCCGGTTTCTACTTACTTTGCTAGAAGACATATAGATAAAATTGTTATTAATAATAAACAAGCCTTTCTAAAAGGTAAGTTCTCGATTCAAAATTCAACACTTGAATATGCTCATTTAAGAATCACTTCAAGGTTAAGTGAAAATGTAATTGAGATACCATTAGAACCTACTGTATTTAATGTATATAAGAAACTAAACTCTACAAGTTATGATTTTGAAATTGATATTTTAAATGAACTTAAGCAGTATTTAGAAAATGACTTTGATTCAGAAGATATTATCGATATCTTCCTAAATATAAAAGTAAAAGAATTTAAAAATGTAATTGATGTAAAATTAGGCAATCCTAGAATTATGGTAGAAAGATTTGCTAAAGGCGAAGTATCAATTGATCTTGGTCAAACAGTAAAAACAGCTATACCGTATTTCACTATGAAGGGTAGAAATTTATCGTTTAGAATTAATGAATATGCAAAAGAAGATTATGAAGCATACAAAAAATTGATGCACGATTATCCAACATTAATTAAAAATAATTTGAATAAAAATAAAGTTTGGGTAATTGGTGAAAAATCATATAAAGCTCAAGATAATGGTTATCACTTCTTTAAATATATGAGAACTGAACATCCTAACGAAGAAGTATATTATGTTATTGATAAAGATTCTGAAGAACGAAAAAATGTTGAACCTTATGGAAATGTCATTGATTTTAAATCAAAAGAACATTTTGAAGTTATGATTAAAGCAGATGTGATTTGCAGTACACATCACACAGAATTATTATTCCCAAGTCATGAAGCAAGTTATGTGAAAAAAATTAGAGCTAAACGCGTCTTTTTACAACATGGTGTATTAGGTGCTAAAAACTTAACGCAGATTAATGGTAAACAGCTGAAAGACTTTAACGTTGATATGTTTATCACAAGCTCTAATCGAGAAAAACAAATCGTCAATAGAGATTTATTATTTGATTCATATCAGGCGAAAGTTACAGGTCTTTCAAGATTTGATGAATTATTTAAGGAAAACGTAGAAGTTAAAAATCAAATCTTAATTATACCTACATGGCGTGACTGGATAACAAATATTAATAGTCTTTTAGAATCTGATTATCTACAAAATTATAATGACTTATTGAATAGACCAGAATGGAAAACAATTGCTCAATCCAAAAATGTAGACATCATATTCTGTTTACATCCTAATATGCAAGCATTTGTTGAGTATTTTGATATACCTGATTACATTAAAGTCATTAGACAAGGTGAAGTAGATGTTCAATTACTTATTAAAGAAAGTAAGTTGATGATTACAGACTATTCAAGTGTTGCATTTGACTTTAGTTTCTTAGAAAAACCAGTTATTTACTATCAATTTGATAGAGATAGATTTATCGGAAGATTACCATCACATTTAGATCTTGATAAAGAACTACCTGGTAGAATTGTTGATAATGTTGAAGCAGTTATAGAAGCGGCTAACCATTATGTTGATAACGACTTCAAGAATGAACAACAAATTATTAATAAAGCTAATAACTTTGTAGGATATAAAGATACAAACAATTCAAAACGTATATATGAAGAAGCTAAATCATTTAAACGTAGAAATATCATAAAAGATGCATTAAAATATGACATTCTTTCACAACATGTGTTTAAACGATTTAGAAGACATAAAAAATACTTTGATATTATGTCTTATATGAATAAATTCCTTGTGAGATTTGGGAAAATAGATAAAAAATTAATTGTGATAGAAAGTAACTTAGGTAAACAAGTTACAGATAGTCCTAAAATGATTTACGATCAAATTAAAGCGCTCGATAAAGGTTATAAGATCGTATGGGTATCCAATAAAATATATCCATTTGATGATGAAAATGTTATAACAGTGAAACGTTTAAGCCCAAGTTATTATAAATATTTATCATTAGCTAAATACTGGATTAATAATCAAAACTTCCCTCACTATATTGAGAAAAAGAAAAACACAACATATATTCAAACTTGGCATGGTACGCCATTGAAAAAAATGCTAAATGATGTTGATGACTTTAAAGGTAGAGATGAAGGCTATATTGATAGAATTAATCGCTCAGTTTCAAGATGGGATTATTTAGTTTCACCAAGTCCGTACGCAACGAGTTGTTTTAAATCTGCATTTAACTTTAAAAAAGAAATGCTAGAAGTAGGCTATCCACGTAATGATATCTTCTATGAAAATGAAAGTGATATTGAAGAAAAACAACATATTATTAAACGTAAACTTTCAATTCCTAAAGATAAAAAAGTGATACTATATGCACCAACATTTAGAGACGACGAAGTATCATCTGCGAAAAAACATTTAATTAATTTAAAATTAGATTTACATCAAATGAAAGAAAAACTTGGAGACGAGTATGTACTTCTCTTAAGACCTCATATCATTATTAGTAATAATATTATTATCGATAAATCATTAGAAGGTTTTATTTATAATGTTGCAAGCTACGAAGATATTAGTGACTTGTATTTAATTAGTGATATTTGTATTACAGACTATTCATCTGTAATGTTTGATTATGCTAATACACAAAAACCATTACTCTTCTTCACATATGATTTAGAACATTATAAAGATAATTTAAGAGGATTCTATATGAACTTCGAAGACGAAGCACCAGGTCCATTGTTGAAAGACAATGAAAGCTTAATAGATGCTATTCTAAATATAGAAACGGTTAATGCATCATATAAAGATAAATATGATAAATTCTATGAGAAATTCTGTTCATTTGAAAAAGGGACAGCAGCGAAACAAATTGTTGATAAATTATTTTAAATAAACAAAAAGCAGAACTGACGCTGTAATTGTGTGTCAGTTCTGCTTTTTATTATTTATTCGTTAATTTTAAAGAAAGATTTCCATTTATAGTAGGGTAGAAAACACCTTTTTTATCCGTTAAATTAATTTTCTTATCATAACCAAATTTAATATTTAAATGCTTAAATCCATCATATACGATGATACAGTTGTAAATTGCTGCTGGTTTATTATTAATTTCAATTTTAGGTATTGAGATGGTTAAGAGGTTATCTTGTACATCTATATTCTCAATAACGATATCATCTTTATAATCTTTTCGAGACATAAGAGACAAGTTACGTATTTTGTCAGTATCTATACCATCTATTTCAATTTGTATTTTGATGGATTTATCTAATTCAGCTATGTTTAATAACGTTGCCTGTTGAAATGGTATTGTGAATCTATCATTAGCATCAGTTAATATTGTTTGTTCTTGTTGCTTTTGAATGATTTTAGGTTGTTTTTTCAGCCAAGTAAAGAAATTGGTAAATGACTCAAAATCATTATTTTGAATAAACTTAATTGCGTCTGTATATTCTTGACTGATTGTTTGAATGATATCTGTTTTTATATATGATTGATTAAAAATCTCATTCAGTTGTTTAAAATACCGAACTTGTTTCTGTTTATCACTATTTAGGAATACATGACTATTACAACTTTTCAGTAAATCGTATTCTAAAAATCGATTTAACAATCGAATGTTTTTAGCGTTTGATTCTTGTTTAAGTAAATGCTGAATAATTTCTAAATCTGAATCACGTTTTTCATAGAAATCTATGCCTGTTGTAAGAGATTCATTAGATGTTGTTCTATCAATAATTGAACAATTATCTGTCAGCGTAGATACATTATTAATATATGGACTCAAGTAAGTGAAAAACATTTTATCTTCGCCGAAATGTAAATTTTCCGGGAACTTTATATTGTGTTTTTTAATATGACTTAGTTTAATAAATTTTGATGGCGGACCAAAGTGATTATATATATATGGGATGTCATTGATGTTATAATTATAACGATTATCGTTACTCATAAATCTGGCATGTACAGTTAAAGAATGGTCATTTTGACGTAACGTTCTACCAACAATCATGTCTGATTTAAGAAGTTTATCATCATTAGCAATTCTTGCTAATATATCTGTTGCTAAATAATCATCTGCATCTAGAAAATAAATATATTGACCTGTTGCTTCTTCAATACCGATATTACGAGGTTTTGATGGACCACCTGAATTTTCATCTAAAATGATAAATTTGATATTTTTAGCTTCATAGTTTTGAATTAAATTTTGAGTATTATCTGTAGAATGATCATCTACAATGATAATCTCGTAATATTTTTTATCTAGTGATTGATTTAATATTGAATCCATTGCACGTTCTATTTTAGCTTCATTATTATATGATGTGACAATAATAGAAAAAAGCTTTTTACTTTTGAATAACATAAATTAACTCCATTCGTTTAAAAAAATCAAATTGTATAAACAATGTGGCATATTTGTCTCACATTGTTTATATAATATAATATGAATAGAAAGTGAAGTCAATTTATTGTATTAACTTAAAATATATGAGGTGTAAAATGATTAAAATTATAAATATTCATGACCAGCATAATTTAAAGAATTATATAATTACAGAATGTCATGAAGAAAATCATATTATTTTAATAGATAAATATACGCAAGTTAGGGAAGACGTATTAAACAATTTAGAATTGGATAACCAATCTTATATTGTTGATTATACAAACAATGCTTATTATACAAACGATAGTAGATATATGGGCAAGGCATTTATTACGGTTGCTGATTGGTTTAATAATATTACGCTTCAACCAAATATTATTTTCAAAAAAGATGAACTATTATGGCTAATTTCAAATTATAAGTGGGAAACGATTTTTGATATCACATTAAATGCAATTTTCCACTTGGATGAAATTAAGATTGATCCTCACGTTATATTTGACTATGTTCATCAAAGTAAACCAAGTACAAGCTGTTTAGCAGCATTTAAAAATAAAAGTCTCAGTTTTGAAGAAAAATTCTATTTAAACAAAATTGCACTTTTAAATGGCATAACACCAATATTTAAGGCGAAAGAAACACGTCTTCCATCTATCGCAAGAACAATTGATAAAGTCATGTTAAAATCACATTTTCAATTACCTAAAATTGCGTATCAAAAATTAAATAATACGGCACTACAAAAACAAATAAAGACAATTAATATTTATGACAAAGATCAGTCGAAAATTAAGCCACATATTGTATTTTTAGGTTTCGATTATGGTTATAGAGGTAATTCAAAATATTTATTTGAGTATTTAATAAAGCAACACTCTAAATATACGGTTTACTTTATTACGGACCAAGAAAAGGGTGATCACTTTGTGTCACCATCACATTCTGATACGAAACAAATTATAGAAGAAGCAAATATAGTGATACTTGAAAGCTACTTGCCAGATCATTTTAAACCTAATGGTACGATCATTCAGTTATGGCACGGTACACCTTTAAAACGACTATTTTTAGATAGCAAAGAACCTAAACAAAATATCGATATTTATAATTATCGAGCACGTAAATATAATAAATTAATTAAACAAGATTATTTTATAACGGATGTAGAATCTATCAATGGTGTGTTTAAATCTGCATTTCCATTGGAAGAAACCGAAATTGTTGCATGCGGTTATCCAAGAAATCAGTATTTATTAGAGCAACACACAAATTCAAATGAAATAAATAAAATCAAACAACAGTTAAATTTAAATACTGAAAAGGAAACAATTCTGTATACGCCGACATGGAGAGATAATCAAGAAGAAGAATTTTTATTAGAATTTACAGATGAGATGAAAGCGAAATATAACATCATTTATAAATATCACGAAGAAGATCATGCTAATAAACAACATAATTATATCGATACAACACAGTTTGAAACACAACAATTACTACTTGTTTCAGACATTGTAATCAGTGATTACTCTTCAATCGTATTTGATGCATTAACAATTGATAAAAAAGTATATTTATATACACCAGATTTTAATAATTATGATTATAACCGTGGTTTATATAAAGAAGTTTATGAATCAATTAATGATAATCAATATTTTGAACAGTCATTATTGTTTAATGCAATTATGAATAACGATTATCATACGATTAGTGATCAATTTATCAACAAAAATAATCAGTCATACGAAACTATCACGCAATTGATAGAACAAGCTATGGACTGAAAAGGGGGATTTATATGAAATCTTTTACATTTTTAGTTCACAATATTTATCATATGGGTGGGACGACGAAATCAATTTCTAATCTGGCAAATAAATTAAGTGAAAAAGGGCACTCTGTAAAAATATTATCAGTATTTAAAGCGAGTGATGAACCTTATTTTAAGTTGCATGAAAATATTGAAATTCAACCCATTATTGAATATAACAAAACTATCAAAGGTTTAAAGAATATATTTGTAAATAGAATCAATAAGTATACACCTTTTTTGAGTCCTAAAATTATTCATCCGTCTGAACCTGGACTTCATCAATTTTCAAGTCATATTGAGCAACAAATTGTTAAAGCCATTCAGAATGTGAATACAGATATTATTGTAGGTACACGCGCAAGTTATAATATACTTGTTAGCAAATATGCTAGGCAGTCGGTATTTAAAATTGGTATGGAACATATGTATTTACATGCACATGATGAGCAATATCAAAAAGATATGCTTAAAAGTTATGAACAACTTGATTTAGTGACGACATTAACTAAAGAAGACCAACAAGATTATCAACATGGTTTAACATACACTAAAGTGATTATTGTTCCAAATATACTAAATGAAACGCAATATAATGTAGAGAAACATAATACAATTGTTGCTGCAGGTAGATTTGAGCATGAAAAAGGGTTTGATTTGTTACTAGATAGTATCAATCTTATTCAAGACACAATGCGAAAATATCAATTTCAATTAGAATTATATGGAGATGGACAAGAAAAAGATCAATATCATCAATTGATCAATCAATATAATATTCAAGATATTGTGAAACTTAAGCCTACTACTAATGCTTTACCACAAGTATTAGCTGAAAGTAAAATTACGGCTGTTCCATCTAGAGTTGAAGGTTTTGGACTTGTTATATTAGAGGCTATGTATCAACGAAATGTAGTTATCAGTTATAAAGGATGTTATGGTCCAGAATTTTTAATTGAAAATCAGGACAATGGTTATTTAGTAGACTATCAAGATGCTAAAGAATATGGAAAGCAACTTGCATATGTCATTGAAAATTATCATCATTCTGATGTTCAAAATGTCATTCAAAAAGGTTTAGAAAGAAGTAACGATTTCGACGGTGATGTCATTTATGAGCAATTCATAAATGATTTAAACAAGCACTTTAAATAAGAAGTAATCTCAATCCCTAACAAGCCAATTGTTAGGGATTTTTTAATAGGGTGTTAAGATATTGTAAATATTAATTAATTGTCTTTCTTATAAATATCCTTATATATATACTTACAACTGTATAATACTTAAAGGAGATTTTTATATGCAGACAAATCCTATCAATCTAGACAAAAAATTTAGACCTGAAATTGAAGGGCTAAGAGTTATTGCAGCATTATTAGTTGCGATATATCATATTTGGTTTGGGAAAGTGTCTGGGGGCGTCGATGTATTTTTCGTTGTTTCAGGATTCTTAATTACCACTTCCATTATTTCTAAATACAATAAAACAGGTTCATTTAAATTTATACCTTACATAACAGGATTAATTAAAAGGTTATTTCCTTCTGTTATAACAGTGTTACTTGTTACGGTTCTCTTAAGCTTTTTCTTATTGCCAGAATCAATAATTGGTAAAACGATAAAAGAAATCTTTGCTTCTTTATTTTATTATCAAAACTGGCAACTCGCTTTATCGAGTACAGATTATTTAAATAAAGATCAAATGAAGACGCCAGTTGAACATTTTTGGGCAATGTCGATTCAAGGACAATTCTATATCATATGGTTTGTCATCTTTAGTTTGATTTTTATGTTATATAAAAAATACACTAACCTAAAAATTATTAATGTCATAAACCTATGTTTAGGTACATTATTTATCGTTTCGTTGTCGTATTCTATTTATTTAACGCACGTCAATCAACCTTGGGCATATTTTCATACATTTACAAGAGTTTGGGAATTCTCACTCGGCGGATTATTAGCAATCAACCTTAATAAAATTAAAATTAATCGTCTAGTAGCAAGTTTGATTGGATGGTTAGGCTTAATTGGCTTAATCTTAACAGGTATTATTTTTAATGTATCAACCATGTTTCCCGGGTATATTGCATTATGGCCAATGTTATGTGCCGTATTTATACTCGTTTCCGGTAACTATGAAACTCAATATGGTGTTAAGAAATTCTTAGGATCATCCATTATGGTGAAGGTTGGCGGATTGTCATTTGGCTTATATTTATGGCATTGGGTGATTTTATCATTTTATCAGTACCATAATAATGAACGACCTGGAATTGTATTAGGTATTTGTATGATTTTACTATCATGGTTATTATCATATTTAATGACTCGTTATATTGAAAAGCCAATTAGATCAGCATCTTCTGATAAAATTGCATTCAAAAAATTAGGAATTGGATTAGCGATACAGTTATTGGCAATCGCATCTTTATATTTCGTTATTTTTAATAATCCTTTTGAAAAAGAAAAGGTAGCGTTGAGTGAAAATTATCCCGGAGCAATGGCTGCGGAAAAGCATGTGAAAGTTAAAGAAGATGTAGAAGCGATACCAGAGTTCTCAAAAATCAGAAATGAATCACCTGATTCTACAAGAGACAAAGTTCATCAAAAAATAGGTGAATCAAAAGTTCTAGTAGGAGAGTACGGTAAAAAAGAAAACTATGATAAGACAATCGCTTTAGTAGGGAGTTCTCATGCACAACATTGGTTAGGTGCACTACAAAAAGCAGCTGAAGAAGGAAATTATAGAGTATTAAGCATGACGAAAAGTGGCTGTGTATTAACAACGAAAGACAGTGACCAAGATTGTACAGAGTGGAATAAAAATTTAATTAAAGAACTTGATAAGCAAGATGTCGATTTAGTTGTTACAACTGCAGATTCAAGTACAGATGTAAATGGTCAAATTGATCCATTACAATTAAAACAATATCAAAATATTTCAAATACGAAAACACCGATTATGGCTATAAGAGATAATCCGAGATATGAGTTTAATGTTCCAGAAACATTAGATAAATTTGGTGAACAAGAGACGATTAAGAAGATGAATGCTAAACAACGTTTGCCAAAAGTATCTAAATGGGACCAACTTGAACAAAAGCCTGCAAATACAAAATATGTAGACTATACATCGTATTTCAAAGAAAATGGGAAGTTTGCGCCAGTTATAGGTAATGTTATTGTATATATGGATAAAGGACATATATCAAATAGTTACTCTAAAACGTTTGGACCTAAAATAAAGAAAGATATCGAACAATACTTTAAAGAACTTAATCATTAATCTATAAAGCACCTCAATCATATGATTTTATATGATTGAGGTGCTTTTTTTATATGAAATATTGAGCAATTGTAAACAATGATAAAAGAGTGTAAACCCTTCCTTAAGTATCTGTTAAACGACTGTTTATTGTATTCATAGAAGTTACAATATATTTAACATTACGAAAGTAATAGCTTAACAATTAATTATTAAAGGATGGATATAATATGAAATTAACTACTATTGGTTTAGGATACATTGGATTACCAACATCAATTATGTTTGCGAAACATGGTGTAGATGTTGTAGGTGTCGATATTAATAAAGAAGCAGTAGATAAATTAAATAATGGTCAAATTCATATTGAAGAGCCTGGTTTACAAGAAGCTTATGAAGAAGTGTTAGCTAAAAATAAATTTAAAGCAAGTATGCAACCTGAAAAAGCAGATGCATTTATCATTGCAGTTCCAACACCAAATAATGATGATCAATATGAATCATGTGATATTTCGTTAGTAATGGGTGCAGTTGAATCCATCGTACCATTTTTAGAAAAAGGTAATACAGTCATTGTAGAATCTACGATAGCACCAAGAACAACGGATGATCATGTTAAACCATATCTTGAAAGCCTAGGATTTGAAATTGGTAAAGATATATTTTTAGTACATTGTCCTGAAAGAGTGTTACCAGGAAAAATATTACATGAACTTATTCATAACAATCGAATAATTGGTGGTATAACACCAGCATGTGTTGAAGCGGGTAAACGTGTATATGGAACATTCGTTCAAGGTGAAATGATTGAAACAAATGCTAAGACAGCAGAAATGAGTAAGTTAATGGAAAATACTTACCGTGACTTGAATATTGCGCTAGCAAATGAACTTGCGATGGTATGTAATCATTTAGATATTAACGTATTAGAAGTTATCAAGATGGCTAACAAACATCCACGTGTGAATATTCACTTACCAGGTCCAGGTGTTGGCGGTCATTGTTTAGCAGTTGATCCATACTTTATTATCGCTAAAGATCCAGAAACAACGAATCTCATTCAAGAAGGTAGACGTATTAATCGTTCAATGCCTCAATATGTTATTAATGAGTCTAAGAAAATTTTAGAAACTTTAAATGGTCATAAGGTTGTTGTATTTGGATTAACTTATAAAGGTGATGTAGACGATGTCAGAGAATCACCGGCATTTGATATATATAATGATTTGAGAAAAGAAAATGATATTCAAGTAGAAGCATATGATCCACATGTTGAGCTAGGATTTGTCCAAAAAGATATTCAAAAAGCAGTTAAAGATGCATCTCTTGTATTAATTTTGAGTGACCATTCAGAATTCAAAAATTTAGTAGATCAAGATTTTGAAGGTATGAAAGACAAAGTCATTTTCGATACGAAAAATGTCGTTCAATCACAATTTGAGCAAGTTAAATATTACAACTACGGTAATTTATATACTTTCGGAAAAGATATTGCACTTTCATTTAATAAGTAAAGATTGAGGGGTCTTCATATGATAGACGTTAAAAGTCCAATTATTCAAAGCGGATTGAGCTTTCAAATTATTTTAAGAGAACCAGAAAATCAAGAAATATTTGATGTAGATGATGATGAACTTACAGTCGGCTATGCGTCTGACTATTTAAATAAAGCATTAAAAGTTATTTCTGTAAAAGAGATAGAAAGTGAACTATATGGATTAATTGTAAGAGGTACGAATATTATAGGATGGACAAGATTAAATCATTCTATCAAATTAATTTCGAAACCTATTGATACGATAAGAGTAGATTTACGTCATTTCTCTACACCACAAATTAATAGAGAGCTAGGATTTAAAGTTGATTATAATTTGTTGTTTAAAGAAAAGAACTTTTCATCTAGAGCGTTGTATTTAATTGAAGGTGAAGTGTTAGAAGCTGTATTTAATAAAGGAACATTTACAGGGTTTGTGCATACGAAAGATATAGATAGAGCAATTCTTATTAATAAAAAAGTATCGATAGAAGAATCTACAATTTTTTATCAAGATAGCGCATTGCACAAATCAATCGATTTATCATTGGATGAAGAACAATTTGATTTCAATAACGTCTCGATTGATATGGTGTTCTTAAAGGCAGAATCGGTAAGGATCATTATTAAAAAGAAAAAATATTGGATTAGCTTAAATGATTTAAAAGATAAAAGTATTATTCAAGATTTAGAAGCTAAGCAATATGAAAATTACAACGAGTTAACACTAGAACAGCTGGATATGATTACAAACTTTCAGGAAGAAAGAAAAGAGTCAAAATCTGCAATTGTTCGTTTGATAAACGAAAATATCTCATTACAAAAAACAAATAATAAAGAAGAAAAAGCGCAGTATGAAAGACTATATATGAATTTGAAAAATTCTAAATTAGGAAAGATTCAAACGAAATACTGGAGTTGGAGAAATAGGAGGAAATCATAATGTCTTCAAATATGCCAACAAATATCAATCAAAAAAGTAATATCGAATCCACTAAAGAGGCTTTAGTTAATTTTGATGATAAAACAAAAGTTGAACAATTAGAAGAAGTGTTAGATATTGTTGAACAAGATTATATGTATGGACTATATAAATTAAAAAAGGTTAAAGATCATACAAATCATCATAATTACTATAAAAAAGTAGCAGAAGAATCAAAATTAGATTTCCTTGAAAATCACCAACAACATTTATCAAAACTTGTGAATTCTGATACATCTCGTGTATTTATTAAAAATAAATACAAAGTTGGTCTCATTGCTGATGAATTTTTATATAACTCATTTAAAGATATAGGTAATATCGTTTATTTAGATAGTGAATTTACGGATTTAAGTAAAGATATGGATGTTGTGATTGTTGCGACAGCATGGAGAGGCATAGACGGAAGTTGGACAGGGTTAGCTTCAGTAAATAGTGAGAAGCGAAGAATGCTCATTGAAGGCATTCAAAAGGCTAGAAAATTCAATATACCGATCGTCTTTTATTCTAAAGAAGACCCCGTCAATTTCCATTTATACAAAGATATCGCAACAGAATGCGATATTATTCTGACATCAGCTGCTGAAGTAGTAGAAGATTATAAAGAATATTGTCAAAATGATAAAGTACATGTACTTCAATTTGGTATTAATCCTCATTACCATAATCCAGTAGGTACGAGAAATCCATATAATAAATCATTTAAAAACGATGTTATTTTTGCAGGAAGTTGGACTGAGAAATATCCTGTTAGAAACCAAGAATCTGCAAGAATCTTTGATGAATTAATCAATAATGAAAATGACTTAACAATTGTCGATAGAAACTTACCGTTAAGAAGAAGACGTTACCAATTCCCAATGAAATATATCCCATTTTTAACTATGCCAATCGATCATGAAGAACTAATGAAATTGCATAAAGTATATAGATGGGCAGTAAATGTCAATTCAGTAAAATATTCAGAAACGATGTTTGCTAATAGAATATTTGAATTACAAGCTTTTGGAAATTTAATCTTATCTAACTATTCAGTAGGTGTTAATAATCAATTTCCAAATGTATTTATGATTAATCATAAAACTGATGTGGCACCAATCATGAACCAATATCAAGAATATGAAATAGAAGATATGCAGGCTAAAAGTATACGTAGTGTGATGAGAAATTGTACAACTTATCATCGCTTAGATGAAGTTCTATCATATATTGGCATTGAACCGACTCAAAAAGAATCACAAATACTCGTAGTTGTTGATGCATTAACCGATAAAATGAAAGATATTCTATATCGACAATTACATGTTCAGTTTGATGTTATAGAAGCGCAAGATACGATAGAAGATGCATCACAATATGATTTTATAACTTACATGAAAGATTCAATTGAATATGAAGAGTATTATTTAGAAGATTTATTAACAGCATTTAAATATGTAGATGTTGATTTTGTTACGA
>ERZ1023497.99-NODE-99-length-41594-cov-130.343316_pt1 | contig 41594 bp, 40 predicted proteins | sample MGYA00380543_ERZ1023497 | MGnify/ENA primary metagenome ERZ1023497 (study PRJEB33173, sample SAMEA4830384) | metagenome | study: EMG produced TPA metagenomics assembly of the PRJEB25223 data set... | reverse complement strand
AAGAGCATAAAAACATGAGTAAAGAAAAGAAAGAAAACGAAGAAGCGAAAGTTTCGAAAATAGAAAAGCAAATTAAAAAATACGAACTTGTAGATTAATAAGTAAGTTATCTTAATGAGCTTTATAAAATAAAAATCACGAGTGATTTTAGGTGGATATTCATCTTTAGTCACTCGTGATTTTTTTGTAGAAGTCATACTTATAACTGTAAATTTTTGTATAATATAAGGGAACTTAAGTATATTAATAAATTCCTAAGTTATGAATTGAAACGCTTATTAGGAGGGATTGGCGATTAAAAAGTTACTAGTCTTATTTTGTATATTCATCGTAGTTGTGGTCAGTGTGATGTTGTTTATATCAAATGAAAGAGATAATGATCGTGATGTTCGGAATTTTACTTCTAAAAATGGAACGGAAGGTGAATATTTAATTTATCCTGTTAAGGACGCTAAGGGGATATTAGTGTGGTTACATGGTGATGGTGCTTATGAGTTTCATCATCCTGATTCAGAAGTCTATTTAGCTGGGAAAAATGGCATCCGACAAGTTGCTAAAGAAAAAGGGTTAACTCTAGTTGTACCGAAGTCTGTTAACGATGAAGAGCAGTGGTGGAAGAATGGAGAAGCCAATGTGCAATATTTAGTTGAATTGATTGCTTCTTTACCAAATCATGAAAAATTATGGATAGGTAGCTTTTCAGGTGGTGCAGAAACAACTGCATATTGGATGTTAGATAAATTACCAGAACTAAATGTTCAATCTGGCGGCGCTATAATGTTTGGTGGAGGAGGCTCTCCAAAGAAAGAAGGGATTGCCACTCATATAGAAAAGTCACAACATGTTAAAGGATCATTTCCATTAACATGGATTGTTGGAGAAAATGATCACGTAGGTGGAAAAACTGAAGATGACTCATTTGATGCTTTCGTTACAAGTAAAGAAGGTGAAGCATTTTACGCTCAAGAAGACTGGGAAACAAAGAGGGTTGTCTTAAAACATTACAGTCACGTATTGGCAAATGGAGAAGTCGGACTGTACGGGAAATATTTAAGAGAATATATTGATTGAAAATTACCAATTCATATTAAATATTTATTAGTTTCTAGAGTTTATATATAACTAAAGCTGTATTACTTAAAATTAATATTATGAATTTTTAGATTTATTTGAATTTACCATCTTAATTTTAATTTATTTATGCTAAAATTATATATAAATATATATAAGGAGTGTTTAATATGAATTGTCCTAAATGTGGTTCACCTGTTATGCAAGATGACAGATTCTGTGGCGAATGTGGTGAAAAGTTAATTCAGTCTAATGGAAACACGACTGCAGTAGAATCAACTAATAATGAAAAAGTTGAGAAGTTTAAAAGTTCTTTAAATACATATAAAAATGAAACCTTAAATGAGAGTAAAGGTTTCTTTAAAAATATTTTTACGAATTTAGATCAAGAGATTTCAAGTGCACACACATATAGTTATAAGTTTATAGCTTCTTTAGTAGGTGCAGGTATTCTATTACTATTAATTTTCTTGTTAATTATAGTACCTGCAGATATAAGCTTTTTTGGACCATCTAAATCAAGTATTGTTTTCAGTGTTTTATTTTCAATCATTTTCAGTTTAGCACTATTGTTTGCTATAACTTTAGGTATTGTTAAACTGTTGAATACAAATATTAACGTGCATAAAGTATTATCAGACTTTGTTTCATTTAATTTATTTTCAACAGGATTTTTCTTTGTTGGATTATTATTTGCACTCATTAAAGTACCAAGCTTCGCAATGATATTAATTTTGTTAAGTATTTTATTATTTGTAGTATCTCCTATCTACTTAATGACGAAATATAGTAATCAATTTAACTTCCGTTTTCAAGTGGTGTACGGCATTCTTATTTACTTTGTTGTTGCATCGATTATATTACGTATATTAGTAGAAAAATCAATTTCGGATTCTCTAGATATAGTCAATTCGTTATTAACTGATTATTAGGAGGTAAGCCATGAAATATTGTAAAAATTGCGGGAATAAACTTTCTGATGGTCAAAAGGTATGTACACAATGTGGTACGCCTGTAGTTCAAGAAAATCAAACGAATCAGAATGTTGAACATAAGAAAATGAATAAAAAACCACTGATAATTATTGCTATCATAGCATTACTGTTATTGTTAATATTTGCCGTTTATAAAGTCGTTGAATCACAACTATCTCCTGTCAAAGAAGCTGAAGAAATTGCTTCAGATATTAAAAAAGGAAATACTAAATCTTTAAAAAATCATTTGAAATTTAATAATCGTGATTTAAGTCAAACAGAAAGTAGAGCTTTTTATGATTATGTAGTTGAAGCGGATAGTTCTGATAGATTTGCTGATGAGGTTGAAAGCCAAGTGAAAGATATGAAAGATAGTGATGCGGAAAGTACTTCTATAAGTGCTGGAGAACAGCCTGTCATTCAAGTTAAGAAAAATGGTAAGAAATATAGCATCTTTGATAACTATGAATTTGAAGTTGTAAAAGAAAGTGTTTCAATACAATCAGATTCAGATAGTACAATTACGTATGACTACAATGGTAAAAAGAAAAACATCAAATTATCTAAAGATAACGATAAAGTATTTGCAACACTGCCAATAGGTAATTATCATTTAGATGCTACTAAAGCGATAGATGATAAGAAATTTAAAGGTGAAGTTATTGTTAACATGGTGGATTCATCTGAAGTAGTAGAGAATTTCAAACAAAAAAATGTTAAAGTAAATATCGACTCAGAACATAGCTATGGCGAGGAAGATGTAGATATTTATATCAATGGAAAGAAACGAGGTACTTATCAAACATATGATGAAACAACATATGGCCCGTTCTTACCAGATGAAAAAGTAGCCATATATGCACAAACTAAAGTAAATGATAAAGTATTTAAGACAAATACTGTTAATGTCACAAAAGCCGATGACGGTGAAGATGAAATAACGGTGGATCTTTCATTTGATGATGATGCAATCAAAGATTATAAAGAAAATGAAGAATTAAAAGACGATGTACAAACATTTATGGAAGATTATACTGATGCATTAAATGAAGCATATGAGGAAGAAGACTACATGTATGTATCTAGTTATATTAAGAGTAGTTCAGATACGGCAGATCATATAGAAAATGTTGTTGAAGAAGGCGGTAGTACAGAGTTCTCTACACCTAAAGTGACAAAGTATGATAAAAAAGGTGACACCATTACAATTGAAACAGAAAAGAAAGACCAAAATGGTAAAAGTATTAAATCTAAATACGTATTAGATTATGATTCAACATTCTCTGACTTTAAAATTAAAGATTATACAGATATCTAATTTAATCAATAGAGTTTAGGATCTAAGGCATTAGTATTGTCTTAGATTCTTTTTCTATATTTTATATATAAGAATATAGCACTATTTTCACTTGAAATTATATATGTATGTTGTATCATGAAGGTGAATAATTACACTCAAGAATTTTTAATATAAATTTGAGGGGGTGATAATTACAAAGCTAGGATTTGGAGATTGTCATAATTGCGTTGATTGAATGTTTAAACGAGAAGTTATCGCAAGTAAGTACTCAAAATTTAAGGAGTGATTGATTATGCGTAAAGTAAGTAAAGTACTTTCAGCAACGGTCGTCTTATCAACACTTGTAGTAGGGTCTTCAGCGGTGCCTATCACAAATAGTAGTTCAGATGTTCAAGCAGCAGAAAAAGTTCAAGAATGGGGTCATGGTGAAGGTGGAAGCGGTGTTAGTACAGAAAGTACTGCAGATACACAATCGCAAATACCATGGTATAACTATGAAGGCTATACAACATATGATCCAACATTTACATTAGATTATAATTTTGTTCGTGCAATGAAATATGATAATTTTACGCTAAATGGCTATAAAGCAAATCCAAAAGCTAACCAAAACCATGCTTATACAGTAGATTCTTATGGTTCTCAAATAGATTTTAATGAGAAAGATCAAGTTATCCAAATGGAATTTAATACAAAACCACACGCAGTCACTAAAGCACAATTTAAAAAAGCGCACGCATCAAATGATAGTACAGCAGAAGGAAAATCTGAAGATGGTGGTACATTCATACCTTATAATACGAATAACGGCGCTTATAAAGCCTACTTTGATAAAGATGGTTATTTAACACATATCCGTATTGGTCAATAGTGTATGATGATGTGACTGATTATATATAAAGAATAGACAATCCTCTAAACTTTTGGTTTAGAGGATTGTCTTAATTCGATTGATTTATTTTTATTAATCGGTTAAAATAAATTAACCGTAAATAGAAGGAGAGATTTCATGCAATCAAATCGATTTGAAATAAATACATTCGAGGAACTGAAGTGTATATCTGATCAATTACGAATGAAAATATCTATGCTATTGATAGAACGAGAAATGACTGCAACGGAAATTGGGAAACATTTGAATATTCCAAAGGCTAAGATATTTTATCATTTGAAAGAACTTGAGAAATATGGAATGGTAAAAATCAATCGTACAGAGGTTAAAGGAAGTAATGTTTACAAATATTATGTAGCAACTCATAACGGATTTAAAGTGAATCCTCAACTATTAAATGAATATCGAGATGAAGTGTCAGATTCAACAAAAGATATGGTAACTTCACAGATTAATCGAACAATTGATGTGTTAAATCAATATGGTTTAATCATGGATGATGAACAGTTAATATCAAAGACTGTACAAGCGAAGTGGTCTCAGAATCAGTTCGATACATTTAAGCAAAAACTTGATGCATTAATTGATGAAGTAGATCAACAATCCAATGATGAAGATGAATCATATTATTATTTGAATATAATTGGATTTGAAATGAGAGATAAAGTCTTTAATCGTGAGGAGAATGATGATTAATGAGAGCACTCTTAAAACATACTGACTTTATGCAACTCATTTTTGGACGAATATTAACCAATACTGCAGATAGTATTTATTTTATTACGACTATGTGGTTAATTTATGATATAACAAAAAGCTCTGCACTTACAGGGCTTTTAAGTAGTTTGATATTAGTACCGAAATGTTTACAGATGTTTTATGGGCCAATTATTGATCATTTCAGTTTGAAGAAAATTTTGATACATTCTCAAACGGTTCAAGCAGTCTTAGTGGGTATAATTGCTATTCTACTATTCTTTCACTATGAAAATGCTATACTTATTATCATTCTTGTGGTGACAGCAGCAATGGTAGGTGAAATTTCTTATCCTATTAGTAATAAGCTAGTGCCAGTGTTATTACCTAAAGATAAAATTGTGTCAGGTAACGCAATGATGTCATTTTCTAATCAAAGTATGGATTTAGTATTAAATACAGTCATTACGATATTGATTTCTTTAGTCAGTATATATACGTTATACGTTATGAATACAATTATTTTTATAAGCGCAGCAGTTATATATGCGATGATAAAAGTTCAATCCCAAAAATCTACTGATAGTACATTGGATTTTAAAACATATATAAAATCATTAAGTGAAGGTTTATATACAGTGAGACATTCATTATTATGGATATTCCAGATTGGCGCATTTGCAGTTAACTTTGGAATTGGTGTGGTTTATACAGCACTACCTGTTTTATCTCACTACCTTAATCAACCAATATACTATGGATTGTTTTTATCTGCCATATCATTAGGTATGGTATTATCAACGCTAGTTGTTGGATATGTTAAGAAATATCCATTTGGTAAATTGATGGTAGTAACTTTTATTTTATCAGGTGTTTTTCTATTGTTAGGTTTTGTAACACCTATTTATATATTTATTATTTTGTTTGGCTTAAGTTGGTTATCTGTAGGATTGGCGAATATTTTATTCCTGTCAGCTGGCCAAGCAATCATTCCAGAGTACATCTTAGGAAGAATAACTTCAATTACAAGTAGTTTAGGTGTCATTGGTTTACCTTTAGGAAGTCTAATAGGTGGGTTTTTACTAGAATTAATGAACCCAATTGCTTTAATCAGTATAACAGGTTGCTTTTTTATTGTTTTGGGTATTATTTGGCTAGTGCATCCAAAACTTAATAAACTAAGACCTATTGATTTATTAACTTTGGATGATTTTGAAATAAGTGTAGATAATAAGAATATTGATATAAAAAACGATGCTCTAGGAAGTTTAATTAGAGCATCGTTTTAATATGTTCAATTTCTGGTTCTTCTAGTTCGTGTGCGCCGTCGAGTAGTTCGAATTGAACGTTTTTAAATAATGGTTTAAGTTGTTCTGATAGTGCTTTTACTTTACCGGGTATTGTTAAATAATCATTCGAACCTGTCGTGATAATGACGGATGTTTCTTTATAAGTTTCCGTAATATGATAGTCGAGGTCTGATGGGTGCAGTAATAAGATTTGATCAACTTTAATAAGGTGTTGTTCCAGTAATCCTAATATGAAATTCGCACCGTTTGAATAACCTAAAAATATGACTTCTTCATAATCGTGTTCTTCGATAAATGTATTCCAAAAATCTATAAAAGATTTCGTTTGTTGTTCGAAGTCATGTCGTTCTAATGTGTTGTTCTGAAGCGGTGCAAAGAAACGTCTTTCTTGTCCTTCGCCAACACTACCTTGTAAGCCTAAAACGTTCGCTTCAGGATTTAATATACTTGAAAAAGGAAGAAGTTGGTATTGATTGCCACCTGTTCCATGAAAAAGTACAATTAAAGTATTATCATTCGGGTTTTCTTGTAAGAAATATTCCATTATATCTCCTCCATCAATGTGAAAGGACTGTTGTTTATGAATCACAATTCAATTATACATCATGTATCTATTATAAATCATGATGCAGAAGAATCATTTAATTTTTATAGTAATATATTAGGTCTTAATTTACTAATGAAGACTGTTAATCAAGAGAACTATGAAATGTATCATGTTTTCTTTGCGGATAAATATGGACGACCAGGTACAGAAGTAACACTTTTTGAAATGAAAGAAGGTAAAGATAATCAGTTTGGTGCTAATGCATTTGATCGATTACTTTTTAAAGTGCCTTCTGTAGAATCGTTGAAATATTGGGAAGAGCGATTTGATGAATATGAAGTGTGCCATTACGGTATTGAAGTTTACACTGACCGCAGTCTAATTCGCTTTGAAGGACCGGATAATACACCACTCGGTTTAATCGTCATTTCTGAACAAGAAGATGTCCATCAATTTAATACAGATGAAAAAAGTACTGTGCCAGTAGAATATCAAATACTTGGTCAAGATTCTATACATGCACGTGTTAGATATCCTAAAGCAAGTATAGAACATTTCCAATCATTATATAATTGGGCATCAGCAGGTCAACATACATTCTTTGATACAGATTTAACTGTAGAGATTTTGCATAATCGTAATCAAGATATGTATCATGAAATACATTTTATTTATGACACATTTAATCCAATTGAAGATCAAGGATTTGGTGGGATACATCACGTTGCTATTTCAGCTGAAGACGAAGGTGAATTGCAAGAAGTTGAAACAGCTTTAGATAAATTAAATATGGTCCATTCCCCGATTAAAAATCGAGGATTCTTTAAATCAATTTACTATAGAGATCCAAATCAATTGCTATTTGAAGTTGCGACTTTAAAGCTTAATATGAAAGAAATTGCCTTTGAAGACAAAGCATTTCAAGACATCCCGTTATACTTACCAGAACATTTAGAAGAGAAACGCGCATATATAGAAAATCAATTACAAAAATAGAATTGAGTAAAATAAGGTAGTTTATATAATACAATAATTTAAAATACGATAGGTATAACTATATAATATAATTAGCATTGAATATTATATTTGAGGGTTGATATTTTTGAATACGATCATTAAAAATATTAAGCAAAGACCTAAGCAATTTATATTATGTGTAGGGATTCCATGTTTATGGCCATTACTACTATTATGGGATAATATAAAAATAGAGTCATTTATAATAATAGGAATCGGAATGTCAATCATGGTATTTGTCAATTTCAATATGAATGCGTCACATGAAGTGTTAGGTGAAGAACTTAACCAAAGCAAAAAAAGCATGGCGTTTCAAAAGAGCATTTGTTTGAAATAACAGGATTAACAAAGTATGAAGTAACAGAAAAAGACCATCAATTTGAGTTTCATGTTTCACCAGGAAGAAAGAAAAAGTATTTAAATATGTTAAAAGAATATTATGAGTGAATAATAAAACCAGCAAAAATCACACATGACTTGTGAATTTTTGCTGGTTCTTTTTGTGGAATAAATTAGTTATGCGTTAGGTGAAATAAGGGTAAAACGCACGAAGACTGGAAGATATCGTGCGCTAGGGTATAAAATCAGGGCGTAACGCACGAAGACTGAGAGATATCGTGCGCTAAGGTACAAAAACAGGGTGTAACGCACGAAGACTTGTAGATATCGTGCGCTAAGGTACAAAAACAGGGTGTAACGCACGAAGACTGAGAGATATCGTGCGCTAAGGTACAAAAACAGTGTGTAACGCACGAAGAGTCGGAGATATCGTGCGCTAGGGTATAAAAACAGTGTGTAACGCACGAAGACTTGTAGATATCGTGCGCTAGGGTGCAAAATCAGGGCGTAACGCACGAAGACTATATAATACTTACTTATTCTCTATACAATATGACTGTATTTTTATAATTTTATCTTTTTCAAATGTGTATATGTCGCATGCATCTATCTTGTTTATTTGGATGCTATCTTTATAAAAATAACCTGTACCTATAACGACAATTTGGTGGTCACTCTTAATTGTATCGTGAATTTCAAATTGCGTTGTTACTGTTTCAAAATAATGTGAGACTTGTGTGCAATAATTTGCAACTTCTTCATAACCTTTCAATGTTGTATCGCCAACAATATGCCATTCGATATCTTGATCTAAATAAGCATTACATTTATCAAAATGTCCTGTAGAAAAACTTTCTGCAACTGATGAATTAGACAATGAAGTTCACCTCATTTTAGCTAAATTATAACAACGCACGTGTAAAATAACAATTTGTAGGCGGAATATTGTCGAAATTGTTACAATATTTTATAATAATGACAAATATTAACATTATCGTTATGTGAAAGGGGCGATCAACATGCACTTTATCATCTCATTAATTGCTGGATTAATCATTGGTATATACATGAATAAGAAGAAAGTTCCTGTTAATGCTAAGAGCTTATTGTTTACTATGGCTTTTGTAATAATGTTGCTAGCATTATCAGATTTCTGTGCAGGAATATTAGAAGGTATTCAAGACTCAAGGAATAGTAGATAACATATGATGTTAAAGAAGCTTACACAGACGTTTAAGTGTAAGCTTCTTTTTATAAATCCTTTCATATCAACGATGCAAAATATCTTTGGCAAAATATTTTTCTGGATTTTTAATGCAATGACAACGATGTTTGATACACTGTTTTTGAATCTTTTATTAAGGTGATGACAAGGAGGACATCGATATGAATTTAAGTAAGCAAATTATTCATTTAAGAAAAGAGTATAACTTATCTCAAGAAGATTTAGCTGAAAAAGTCTTTGTGAGTAGGCAGTCTATTTCTAATTGGGAAAGGGGTAAGAGTTACCCCGATATTGAATCTTTATTGCTCCTCAGTAATATATTTGATGTCTCCTTAGATCATTTAGTAAAAGGAGATGTAAACATGATGAAAAGAGAAATGGATAGAAAAGTATTTGATAAGTGGACTTGGTTAATGATGACCTTTATGGGACTTGCTGCTATTTTACTTATACCGAGTATGATGTTAATGGGTATGTATGGATTGTTTGTGCCTTTTGTTCTTTGGTTAATCGGTACGTTCTTTGCTTATAAAGTAGATAAATTTAAAGAAGTCCATAATATTAAAGCATATAGTCAAATTATGGACTATATGAATGGTAAAGATGTAAAAACAATTCGTGAAAGAACAAGGAAAGATAAATTTAAAGATAGAGTCGTTGCCATTGTAACGCCAATTATATTCGCACTTATCGCATTTATAATTGCTTATTATGGCATGAAATTAATAGATTGATCAATAAAAAAGCCAAATCACATGTTTGCTCATGTGGTTTGGCTTTTTTGATTCTAATTTAAGTTTAAAGTTTGTTCTATTTCGTCGGTCTTTGATTTAAAATCAAATGCATCTTTTGATAATGGTTGTCCTGTTTCGGCTAATTTTTTTACACTTTGTATTTGAAAATACCAACCTGTAAAATCATTCGCAATGGTTTCGAACGTGAAAGGTAATGATTCTTTAAATGTTAACGTCACAGTGTCCCCGTTTTCTTCTAATGAAAAATCTACATGACCTTGGTCCCAGTCATATCCAATATGATCGTTTGGATGATAGTCTGTAATCTTCGCATATTCATATTCATTATTACCGAGGTCGAAGATTAGTTGGCTACCTGCTCGTTCTTCTTCAAAAGATAATTCAGGAAACCATTGTTTAATGCCTTCAGTTGTTCCTAAAAGTTTGAATACATGTGACTTATGAGAATGTATGGATACATCAATCGTTTGATAAGCGTGCGTTTCGTCAGTTCTGTAATTTACGTTCATTCTAATCCCCCTTATTGTTTGTCGTACTTAATATACCAATAATTTAGTAAAATATAAAAATTTATAGCATAGCATCATTTAGTACCTTGTAATGTATAATAGTATGTGTTATATTTTTATCAAGAGCTATTATACATTGTATAGTACTGGGTTAAGTGGAGGAAAAAATATGAATATACAATTTAAAAAAGGCGCACTCGAATTTATTGTATTGCTTATTATTAAAGGCGAAGATCAATACGGTTATTCATTAATTCAAAAAATCACACCTAGAATCACGATTTCTGAAGGAACGGTTTATCCTTTGTTAAGACGTCTCGTAAAAGAAGCATATTTAACAACATATTATGAGCCATCTACTGAAGGACCAGCTAGAAAGTATTATAAGATCACAGATTCAGGTAATGAGCGATTAGAGCAGTTGTTAAAAGAATGGCAAAGTTTCACAGATGCGGTGAATTTGTTTTTAGAGGAGAGTGAAAGTAATGAGTAAGAAAGAATACTTAAATTTGTTAAATAAGTATTTAAAGAATATATCTGAAGAAGATAAGCAAGATATTCTAGCTGAATATGAAACGCATTTTATAAGTGGTGTTGAAGACGGACAAACAGAAGAGAATATTGCTAAAGAACTTGGTCATCCGAGAGATATTACCAAGGAAATAAATGCAACTTTAGCAATAGATAGAGCAGAATCTCATCATAAAGTAGGTAACGTGTGGCAAGCGATTATATCTGTAATGGGACTAGGTTTATTGAATTTCTTTGTTATTTTAATTCCTTTTGTCGTTATTATTTCGGTGCTATTTAGTTTTATGGCGACAACTCTATCTCTAATCGTTACGCCAGCGATGTTGATTGTAAAGGGTGTCTATAATGGCTTTGATGCAGTTCACCAAATAGATGTATATATTGTGTTAGCCAGCTTTGGTTTAGGGCTCGTGCTGTTTGTGGTTACTTACTTATTAACTAAATGGTCATATCAATTAACGGTTAAATATTTACGTTGGAATATTTCTATCGTGAAAGGAAGTGCTAAATCATGAAGAAATTATTATGGATATTATTTAGTGTAGGACTTATTCTATTTATCGTATTTGGTACATTGACATTTGCTGTCGGGAAAAAAGAAGCAGATAATATGAAACGAGAAACGATCTTAAATAAGACTTATCAAGAAAAAATTAAACATATAAATGTTAACGCATCAGATGCCGCTGTAACAATCAAAAAAGGCGATCAATTTAAAGTGACATCTGTAGGGAATAAAGATGAATTTGATATAACTTCTAAAGTAGAAGACGAAACATTAAACGTCAATTTAAAAGAACAAAATTTGATGATTAATTTTAATTTCTTTAAGAATGCATATAATGAAATTGAAATAACTGTACCTAAAAATCTTGAACAACTGGATATAAAGACAGACACAGGTAAAATTAATATGCACGATATTAAATCTGATAACACATTTTTAGTTGTAGATACCGGCATGATAAATGTTAATGGTTCAGAGTTAGGGAATTTTGAAGCATATTCAGATACAGGAAAAATTTTAACTAATAAGACGAACTTCAAGAATGGAAAAATTCAAAGTGATACAGGAACAGTTAGATTAAATGATGCACCAACCGATACACCATTAGACATTGAAACAGATACAGGTTCTGTGAGATTGGTTTATAATAAAACGTTGAAAAATACGTTACTAGATATCGAACAAGATGTAGGTAATACACAAATTAACCGTCCTGAATTAAAGAACAAAAAAGTAGGTTCAGGAGATAACTTAGTCAAAATTAGAAGTGATGTTGGCTCTGTTCAAATAGATTAATATGATTGTAGAGAAATAGAAATCTAATTTGTACAATAAGGGTTCTTATTTTCGTCTTTCAATGATTATAAGAGTTGAAAGAGTTTAATATAACCACATTTTGAATTCAGCAATCTACTTTCTACTTTTAAAATTATAATTTAAACTAATCTAAAGAAGTGGGATTAAAAAACACTTTCGTTGAATTCATATTAAAATGAATTTATACGGAGGTGTTTTTTCTATGAAAAGAGTGGCATATTTAGTTGAAATAAAATATAAAACAGTAGAAATGAAACTTAAAGGATGTAGCACAAGTGAAATAATGGTTACTTCAAATATCCAAAAGAGATTCCAAGATGATATAAGGTGGAAAATTTTGAAAATGATGAAAGACACTAATTCAACTAATAAGTAAGCAAACATTATATTTTTGGAAGCGGTACTTAGTACTTAAGTGCTATTTAATGGTAAAAAATTGATTTAAAGTGCAAAATGATGTATTCATTATGAATTATAAAAAATAATTAATCTTGTTGAGACTAATCAATATTTTATATATAATATTAACGAAGTGAATTCAAATATGAATATAGATAGTGAACACTTTCAAATAATCTTTAATTAATTTATTTTCATTTTTTGAAGTCTTTATACCAGCTATAGATTTGTGGAAAGTAGTACCAAATATAATGGATTAGATTAATATTCTCAGAGAGATGCCATATATATTGTCAACAAGAAGAACCAAATTAAAGTTAGAGACCTTTAGTGAAAAAATTGAGTTTAATAGAATATAGCTTCCTTGTATTAATACTAATCAAAATTTTATATAATTATATAATGAAAGTTACTTATTTAAAAATTAGAAATTCACTCATAAAATAACCAGAATATAGATTTAGTAGCTATTTTAAAATAATAGAAGAGGTGATAAAGTGGTAAATTTTAAAAAATTAGATAACTATGAATCAAAAAAAGATCCTATTATACCTGAAGATATAATAAATAGACATCGGAAACCTGAATACTTTAATGATTTATTTTCAAATCAAAAAGAAATTTTAAATAATTGGTATGAAAATAGAAATAATAGAGATACAGTTATAAAGTTACATACTGGTGGTGGTAAAACTTTAGTAGGGTTATTGATAGCTCAATCCACTATGAATGAATTACGGGAACCTGTATTATATTTGACTCCAAATAACCAATTAGTTCAGCAGACAATTATTATGGCAAAAGACTTTGGGATTCCAACAGTAACTTATCAAAAAGGAAAACCTCTGGATAGCGAATTTATTAATGGTAAGTCTATAATGGTAGCGTCCTATCAATCTCTTTTTAATGGAAAAAGTAAATTCGGTGTAGCTAGGAGTGGACCAGGTGTTCCTCAAGAGATTGGTGGTATTATTTTAGATGATGCTCATACGTCTTTTCCGATTTTAAGGGAAAGTTTTACTATAAGGCTAGATGCAGGAACAGAAGTTTATCGAGAACTTATAGAAATTTTTAGGGAAGATTTTTAAAAAATAGATAGATTAGGTACTTATGAAGATGTTATCTCTAATAAAGAAAGTAATGTTTTAGAGATACCATTTGAGGCATGGATTTCTAAATTCTCAAATATAAAAGAAATTTTAGTAAGAAATAATATAAGTGATAATATTCAGTGGCCATTATTAAGAGACCATCTAAATATGTGTCATGCATTAGTAAGTAGTAAAGAGGTGGTAATTACACCAATATTACCATTAATAGATCAGTTTCCGAGTTTTACGAATTGTAAAAGAAGGATATACATGTCTGCTACTATTACAGATGATAGTGATTTGATTAGAATGTTTAATGCAGATAATACATCGGTTCAAAAACCATTACGATCAAGTTCTTTAGCTGGTATAAGTGAGAGAATGATTTTAACACCTGAATTTATGCCTTTTGATTATAATGACGAAATTAACAAAACACTCATAAAATGGCTTGTTGAGCAAAAAAGTATTAATTCTATTATATTGACACCTTCATTTAAAGAATCGGAAAAATATGAAAGTATAGGGCAAATTATTGAATCAAACATTGATAACATAGTTGAACAGCTTAAAAGTGGCCATCTAAACAAACCAGTAGTTTTCTCTAATCGATATGATGGAATTGACTTACCTCAAGATGCATGTAGACTCCTGGTAATGAGTGGCTTACCCAGAGGTAATTCTACATATGAAATGTACCTGTCTTCTGTTCTAAGTGATGATTCAACTATTGCTAGTATTCTTGCGCAAAGAATAGAACAAGGTATGGGTAGGGCAGCAAGAGGTTCAGGGGATCATTGTATTGTTTTGCTATTGGGGAATGATTTATTTTCTTGGATAAGCAAGGAAAAAAATTTTAATAAGTTAACTAATGCAACTAAAGCTCAACTTAGAGTTGGAGAAATGGTTAGTAAAGCCATTGGAAGTCCTAATGAGCTTGCACAAACAATCTTACAAGGCATAGAAAGAGATCAGGATTGGATTACTCATCATAATACTAAGTTATCAGAAATGATGAACGAAGATAATTTTGTCATGAATTTTGATTTAGCTGAAGTGGAAAGAAAGGCATTAAATCTTTGGAAAAATGGTTATCATGATAAGGCGATAGATAAGATTGAAAAGTATTTAGAGAAAAGTGACCTGAATGAGAGATTACGAGGGTGGCACGAATATAATATTGCTAGAATTTCATATGATTGGAACAACACTAAAAAATCAGAAGATATGCACAAACAAGCATTCTTTCATAATTCAAACTTAAATAGACCTGTGACTCCACCCCCTTACAGAAAAATTACTATACCTGGAAAACAATCAAAAGAAATAGTAAGAAAAATAGGGAATTATCGAAAAAGATTAGGACACTTAGCTACTTTTGATGAAATAGTTAAAAATCTTCACAAAGATGCAACTTCTAATCAATTTGAGAAAGCATTAGATGATTTGGGTAAAGTATTAGGATTTAATTCTCAAAGATTAGATAATAATGGTTCAGGTCCCGATTTATTATGGTTAATATCAGATAGACAAGCTATTATAATTGAAGCAAAAAGTAGAAAAAAAGAGAAAACTGCATTTAATAAAGCAGAACATGGTCAGTTATTAGTAGCTGGTGAATGGTTTAAGAAAGAATATCCAAAATATGACTATATTTTAGCTAGTATTCATCCTAATGCTGATGCGACCCCTAATGCATGGGCGGACAGCACTTATGTTCTAACATATAAAAATTTGAACTCACTGATAGATGAAACAAGAGCATTAATGAAAAAATTGGTTAGTAGTCAGTTAAATGAAAATGACCTTGAAATAGAATGTGAAACTTTATTAGCAAGTAGTAATTTATCTCCAGATAATTTAATAGCTAAATATTTCAAAAATTTCACGCCGTTAAATTGAGTTTATTAGATACTTGTTGATTTATGTTTAAAGGATAGTTAAAAATTTTTGATATATATAGATTCCTATTATTATATTAAAGCGTGGTATGTATAGATAAAAGTGTATAGAAATTCTACTTCTTCTTTACACTTTTATTTTTTTCTTAAATTTTGAAGGAGGATAAGTGTTAGTTTCAAAATTCAGTTTTATGTTAAGAGTGTATAAAAACTTTGAATATGTAAAAGTTATTTACAGACAATGAAAGTGAATTGAAGAGTAATTATCTAGGTATTAATTGTTATATATAGTAAAAACCAAATGTTTGATGAAGCCTGGTTTCCATAAATGAGATAATTTTCGATTAGTGACTAAGTTGTCGTTTTGATTAAAATTTTATAAGAATATTATATAGTCATTGACAGTTTATACTAGAGTTTTTGGGGGATATATTTTATAAGCAAATTACCTAAAGTAAAAATTGATAACTATAATAAAATTAGAAATCAACAAAAAAGTATGCTAATCCTCTATAGAATATAAAGAATTAGCAACCATGAAAAAGAGTTTTTATCAAGCTCTTTCATTTTGAACGAACTTTTCAAACTCGTTAGCGTTTTGTTTAATTTAAACTTTATGATTTTTGAGATATTTCTTGTATATATGCTAATGCTTGTCTTTTTTTCTCTTTGTTTAAACCACGCAATAATTGAATGGTATCATTAATAATTTGTGAATCTTCTTCATCTTCGTATGCTTCTGGTACGTTTACCCAACCCATAATATAAGCGGGTGTTGTAGATAGTGCGATTGATAATTTTTCAACTACTGATGGTGTTAATTTAGATGTTTGCCCAGTTTCATATCTGGAAATGGTCGACTGATTGACGTTAATCAGCTTAGCTAATTTATACGTGCTAAATCCGAGTTCTTCTCTTCTTTGTTTAATTCGATATCCTGTTTGATTCAATGCTTTCACCTCAATCACTTCAAATGATGATCTATTAATTCTATTATATCTGATTTAAGTTGTGATTTGTAATTTTCAGATACGAATGATACTTTATTGACCAATAAAAATTCATTTGCTATAATTCGAACTAATCGAATAAAAGATTTCTAGGGTTCCGTAACTGAGCAGTTAGTCTGGACCGAGAGAAAGCCGCAAGTTGATACTTGTGACACGGAGGGATAAAAGCCTGGGAGACTTATTAACTAAGTTTCCCGGGCTTTTTAATTTAAGGAGGAAAATATAAATGAACTGGATAAAAATTATCATTGGCGCAATATTTGAAGTTGGTTGGGTAGTCGGCTTAACACATGCAAATAATACATTTGAATGGATTCTGACAGTTATCGCGATTGTCGTAAGTTTCTATTTATTAATTAATGCATCTAAATATCTGCCAGTAGGTACTTCGTATGCTGTATATGTTGGGTTAGGTGCGACGGGTGTAACCATTGTGGATTTCGCATTATTTGGTGAACCTGTTGTTATCGGAAAAGTTATTTTAATCGTGACGTTAATTATAGGTGTCATTGGCTTGAAACTTGTAACACGTGAAGAGGAGGGTGCATAACATGGCATGGATTGTATTGATTTTCGCAGGTTTATTTGAAATGTTAGGCGTATTATTTATGAACATTTATGCAAAACGTAATAATATCCCATCGTTATTAGGACTAGGGTTATTCTTTGTATTAAGCTTTATTTGTTTATCCATCGCAATGAATACAATACCTATGAGCACGAGCTATGCAATATGGACTGGTATCGGTGCTGTCGGCGGTGCGTTATTAGGTATTATATTCTACGGGGAGTCTAAAGAATTTAAACGTATATTATTTATCGGCATTATTCTAGCAAGCACGATAGGTTTGAAGTTAATCAGTTAACTGATTAATAACTTATAAATCATAATTGATTTCCATCCATTCATTGACTTCTTTGAAACCAAGCTTTTTGTATACTGGTTTACCTAAAGTAGAAGCGGCGAGGAAGATTTTTTTGATATTTCTTGATTCGACATCTTGAATGAGTTCATTAATGATTTTTTGAGCGATGCCTTGTCCTCTAAAATCTGGGTGTGTATAAATATTAGTAACGTATGCTCTTTCACCTGAAGGGTTTGTGAACGATGGTGGAAATGGGTAATAGATAATCGCACCACTTGCGATAATTTTATCATTAACAATGGCTAATAATTGATAAAGCGATTTGTTCGTTAACATGTCTGTGAAAAATTGTTCTAGTTCAACATCTATATTAGGTGTTGGGTTAGAACCTTCATCAATTAATTGTGCTTTGCGTAATTCGACTAATTCACTTAAATCTGAAATGGTTGCTTGTCTAATAAACATATTTAACCTCCTTAATATCTATATAAATGGGTATATATTATTATAGATGATTTTATACAACAACTTAAATTAAAGTGGGGATAAAATGAAAAAAATATTAATGACAGGTGGAACAGGTTTAGTTGGATCAGCTTTACTAGCACATTACTTAAATACAGATAGTGAAATTTATATATTAACAAGAAGTGATAGAACATCAGATGAACCGTTTGTGCATTATATTAATTGGTCTGAAGATGGTTGGGAAGAGTATTTACCTCAAATTGATATCGTGATAAACCTGGCTGGTGCTAGTCTCAACAACCGTTGGACGCCAGAGCATAAAGAAGCCATTATGAAGAGTCGTATTGAATCGACTAAACGGTTATATAATTATTTTGAAAAGCAAAATTATGTGCCAAAAGTATTGTTTAATGCAAGCGCAGTTGGATACTATCCGCCGTCTAAAGTGGTATCTTACGATGAGTATGATCAGTTTCTATCACATGACTTTTTATCGACGGTTGTAGAAAGATGGGAGCAAACAGCATGGCTATTTGATAAATTAGGAACGAGAGTCGTTATAGGTCGATTTGGTGTTATATTATCCAGTGAGGGTGGTGCGCTACCTACAATGGTTAAACCGTATCAATTCTTTGTTGGTGGTCCACTTGGTTCAGGTAAGCAATGGATGAGTTGGATTCATATTGATGATTTAGTAAAAGGTATCACTACGCTTATTGAAAATGAACAATTTAAAGGTGTTTATAACTTATGTAGTCCTCATCCAGTCCAACAAAATGAGCTCGGCGAATCAATTGGAAAAGCGATTCATAGACCACATTTATTACCAGTACCAAAATTTGCATTGCGCTTGTTATTAGGAGAGCAGTCTACCGTTATTCTAGATGTTCAAAAAGTATTCCCTAAAAAGTTACAAGAACAGAATTTTGAATTTGATTATCCATATATAAATGATGCCATTAGTCATTTGTTAAAATAAATATTAATTATAGAAGTGGTTGGGACATAATGTAGTGTCTCAGTCACTTTTTTTTTTTGACTTATATACAAAATAAATGTATGATAATGAATATTAATACGAATTATAGTATATTTATTATAAAGGTGGGTACTCAATGAATCAGTTTATCGCATTAACAGAAAAGTATAGCCCGAATAATTATAGTCCATTAGATATTGTTTTAACTGAAGGTAAAGGTGCACATGTTAAAGATTCAGATGGCAATACATATATTGATTGTGTTTCTGGATTTTCAGTTCTAAACCAAGGGCATGGTCATCCTAAAATTATTCAAGCATTTTTAGATCAAAGTCAAAAGATTACAATGACTTCTAGAGCTTTGTATAGTGATAATTTAGGTGCTTGGGAAGAGAAGATTTGTAAGTTAGCCAATAAAAATAAAGTTTTACCTATGAATACTGGAACTGAAGCGGTAGAGACTGCCATCAAAGTAGCAACGAAATGGGGTCAAGATATCAAAGGTATCAATGCGCTTGATGCTGAAATTATTGCGATGGAAGGTAATTTTCATGGTCGAACAATTGGTTCACTATCCTTATCATCAAACGATAGTTATAAAGAAGGCTTTGGTGTACTAGCAGGTAATATTAAATACAGTGAATTTGGCAATGCTGAAGAAATTGCTTCTCTTATCACACCCAATACAACAGCGATCATCTTAGAACCTATTCAAGGAGAAGGTGGCGTTCATATCCCACCTGAAAATTTCATTAAAGATGTTAAAGCTTTGTGTGAGCAACATCAGATTCTGTTGATTGCAGACGAAATTCAAGTAGGACTAGGTCGAACAGGTAAGATGTTTGCGATGGAATGGGAAGGCGTTGAACCTGATATTTATTTATTAGGAAAAGCTTTAGGCGGCGGTCTCTATCCTATTTCTGCGGTCGTAGCGAATGATGATGTCATGCAAGTATTAACGCCAGGTACACATGGTTCTACATTTGGCGGAAATCCTTTAGCATGTGCTGTTTCAATTGCAGCTTTGGATGTACTTATAGATGAGTCGCTTCCTGAACGTTCGCAACAACTTGGTGAAAAATTATTAAATGGTTTGAAAAAAATAGATAGTCCAATTATAAAAGAAGTGAGAGGACGTGGGTTGTTTATCGGTATTGAACTTAATGAGCAAGCACAATCAATCGTATCAAGTATTAATGAACAAGGTGTCTTATGTAAAGAAACACAAGGCAATATTATACGTTTAGCACCACCACTCGTTATTGAAGAACAAGACATTGATACTATTGTTAATGTCATTACACAAACAATAGAAGAAAAATCAAAACAATATCAATCATAGAATTTTTATAAATAGTGAGTAAGGCATAAATCGATGTCTTACTCACTTTTCTTTTATGTTAAAATTTCCTGGGTATATATTTATATACACTCATTTTCAATGAAGGGAAGGATAATATGAAAATAGCAATAGTAGGTTCAGGTAATGGTGCCGTAACCGCTGCTCTAGACATGATATCTAAAGGACATGAAGTAAAATTATATTGTCGTAATCAATCTATTCATAAATTTGATAAAGTTTTTGAACGAGGTGGCTTTGATTTTATAAATGAAGGTGACAAGACATTTGTTAAGTTTACGGACATAAGTGATGATATGTCGTATGTATTAAAAGATGCAGAAGTGATACAAATGATTATCCCTTCATCATTCATCGAACATTATGCGAAAACGATGGCACCTCTTATTAACAATGATCAATTGATCTTATTCAATATCGCAGCAGCTATGGGATCTATTAGGTTTATTAATGTGTTAGAGAAGCAACATATTGAAACAATGCCAAAGTTTGCTGAATTAAATACATTAACGTACGGGACACGTGTAGATTATGATAAAGCAGAAGTGAAATTATCTCTTAACGTTCAGAAAGTACACTTCTCAACATATGATAAAAGCTATTTAACAGAAAGCTTTAAAACGATTAAAGAACTATATCCTTATATCGTTAAAGAAGAAAGTCTTTGGAAGACAAACTTAGAAAACGGGAATCCAGAAGTGCATCCAGGTCCAACATTATTAAACGTAGGTAGAATAGACTATGCAGATGAATTTGCCTTATATAAAGAAGGTATTACACCTCATACTGTGAAGTTACTGCATGCAGTTGAATTGGAAAGATTATCACTAGGTAGAAAATTAGGTTTCGAACTTAATACAGCAAAAGGTGCACGAATAGAACGCGGTTACCTATCAAATGATGATGAAGACGAACCACTTAATAAATTATTCAATACAAGTCCAGTATTTTCACAAATCAACGGACCAAACGAAGTAGAAAATAGATACTTAACAGAAGATATCGCATATGGTTTAGTACTCTGGTCAAGCTTAGGAAAAGTAATCGGCGTACCAACACCAAACATAGATGCCATTATCGTAATCGCTTCAACAATATTAGAGCGAGATTTCTATACAGAAGGTTTAACAGTAGAATCATTAGGATTAGAGAAATTAGGATTGGATTAGAAAAACGCTTAGCTCATCCGCGAGCTAAGCGTTTTTTTCGATTTCTTAAGCGACATTTTTAAATAATGATCTACTAATTATTGCGGCTATTACTGTTAATAAGAGAGTTAAGATACCGATACCTATCCATGCGTATTGTACGAATACGTATCCGCCTAATATTGTTAATAAACTTGATCCTACATAATAACCTAATAAATATAAAGTTGAGGCGTGTGATTTGCTTGATTCGGTTAATGTGGCGATATAACTGCTTTGAATGGAATGTGCGCCAAAGAATCCGAATGTCATTGCGGCGAGTCCTAATATATCAATTGGTAAGTATGTTATGAATGTAAGAATAATACCTACAATCATGATTGTTATGGCGATTGCATATGCTTTTTTTATACCAAGTTTATAACTGAGTTTCCCAAAGTTAATGGAGCTATACGTACCTATTAAATATAAAATAAATATAAAGGCAATCGTAGACTCACTAAGTGAGAATGGTGGATGTTCGAAACGTACCGTTATATAACTGTATATTGTGACAAAGGTACCCATTAATAAGAATGCTAGTGTCATTGTTTTTAAAACGGCTGGGTTCTTTAATAGCTTTCCATATTTAATGAAATGTTGTTTCGGTGATACCCATTGTGGTGTTTGAACTGTTGAAGTTGGTAATAAAATAACCATTAATATTGCGAGTATTAAATTAAGGATACTGAGCGATGCGATCGCAACTTGCCAATTCGTGATATCTGTTAGAATACCAACAACTACACGACCAGACATACCTCCAAAGGTCGTTCCAGCTACATATAAACCCATTACTTTACTGACTCTATCTTTATGTACTTCATCAGCTATATATGCCATTGCGATAGAAGGCACACCACTTAAAGCTAATCCCATCAGACCACGAATGACGAGAAATATATGGAAGTTCGTTACGAAAACACTGATGATAGATAATACACTTACAAGTAATACAGAAATAGACATCATACGTTTCTTCTCAATATTGTTTAGCATTGGTACTAAAATTAAACCTATACCAAGCATAAAAGTAGAAACGGATAAAGTTAAACTGATATCAGATAGCGACACGTTAAAATATTGACTAAGCCCATTAAATATCGGTTGCGTGACATAAAGGCTAGAAAAAATGATGAATCCTGCTAATAATAATGAAATAGATCTCTTTTTCTGTTCACTTGTCATATTGTATCTCTCCCTACAACAATAATCATAACGCTAAAAAAATCATTTTTCGAAAAATATGCATATATTATTCAATTGTAATTGTGATATATTATAATAATCTTAATTTTTAAGTAAGGGGTGGGAATATGAGATACGAAATAGCTTTAGAGAAAATTGTACCGGCTTTGAAAAAGGTAAATGGAGTTTTATCAATATTTTTAAAGGGGTCTATTGCTAGAGGGGAAAATGATGCATATTCTGATTTAGATATTTATGTCATGTTAGAAAGCGATGTACAAGTTGAAGAAGTATATGACAGTATTGTAGATGCACTTGAGCAATATCAACCGCTTTTATATAAAGAGGTGGTCGAAATTATATGCCCTCAAATCGTTGGTGTATTTGAAGATATGTTACATATAGATTGTTATATTGTTCATGAACATGATTATCCTCAAACGGATGATATAAAAGTGATTTATGACCCTAATGGTAAATTGAAGGAATATGATAAAAAAGACTTAAGTATAACTGAAGAGGTATTCATAGATTCAGCATTAGATAGTTGTTGGTTTATCTTTCAATATGATCATATAGTTGGAAGAGGACAATATTTATGGACGACTCAAATGATAGATAACGCACTTAATCATGCAATTAAAGTATTGTTATATAAATATTATCCTGAGAAAGCAGTTCTAGGTAAAAAAGCTGCACATCATTTGCCTGCTGATATTTATTCAAAGTTAAATCATATAAATGATTGTAATAATTCTATAAAGCATAGAGAAGCGGTTGCTCAATATATGAATCTTTACCAAGACTATATTAAAGACATGGTTGAGGAATATTGGGTTGAAGGATTCGAAAAAATATACGACTATTTATATAAAAAATATGCATAACTAGACACCAGTCATAGTGACGTCACTATGACTGGTGTCTATATATTTACATATGAGTATAATTTTTGAAAAGATGATTCTGATGCGCGTATAATGTAGTTAAATTAATGGGAGGTACGATTATGATAGAAATTTTAGGGCACCACCATATTTCGATGCTTACGAAAGATGCTAAGTTAAATAAAGAATTTTATGTAGAAAAATTAGGACTACGTTTATATTTAAAAACAGTGAATCAAGATGACCCTTCTATGTATCATTTGTTCTATGGTGATGAGGTTGGTTCACCTGGTACTTCTTTAACATTTTTCGAACTTAAACCGATGGGACAAACTTATAAAGGTACGAACTCGATTTCAAGAATTGGCTTGTTAGTACCAAATGAAGAAAGCTTAAATTATTGGAAAGATCGTTTTGAAAAGTTTGATGTTGATCATGATGCTATTGGTATTTATAACGGTATGACAGCTTTACATTTTAGAGATCACGAAGGATTGGAAATGGTGTTATTACCTAATGATGAACGTAAAGTGCCGCAAAGTTGGCGTCATAACAGATACACAGATGTACCAGAAGAACATCAAATTATGGGTATGGGTCCTGTAGAATTTAAAATTGATGATGTTTCAGAAATGAAAAATTTCCTGGAAAATGATTTGCATTTTGAGTTAGTAGATTCTGAAAGTGAGCTATTATATACGATTGATTTTGAAGGATTGTATAGCGATATTATATTGAAAGAAGTAGAAGGTGAAAGAGAAAGACCTGGTAAAGGAAGTATTCACCATCTTGCATTATCCGTTGCAGACGAAGAAGAATTAAATAAAGTGAAAGAATTATTAGATGACAAAGGCGTTGTACATTCTGGAATAGTGGATAGAGATTTCTTTAAAAGCTTATATTATAGACATTCACATATATTGATTGAATTTGCGACAGAAGGACCAGGTATGCCATATGGTGATGTGTCACAACTTGGACAACAGCTAGACTTACCAGGATTTTTAGAATCAAGAAGAGCAGAAATTGAAAGTAATTTAGAACCTATTTAATAGAAAAATGTCGGGTTCTAACGCTCAAGACTGCAAAACAAGATAGTTAGAAATTCTAACGTCCAAGAAATACAAACAAGATCGCTAGTCGTTCATATATACAAACAAAAGCACCTTTTGACCAAGTCAAAAGGTGCTTTTATCTATATTTTATGTTGCTGTTTCTTTATTAATCTCACTGTGATAAATGAAGTGATTGGGATGGCGATACTTACAGCGATGCCACCTAATAATATGGTTATGATTTCTGCTGCAAATATTTTGGCATTGATTATTTCGCCAAAGGTGTAATTTAATTTACCAAACCAGAAAAATAACGTGATTTGTCCACCTATATAGGCGAAATAAATTGTATTGGTTGTTGTTGATAGGATGTCTCTTCCTATTGTTAAGCCAGACTTGAATAGTTGTTGTAATGATATTTTTGGATGTGCTTCATATAGTTCGTACATTGGAGAACTAATGGATATTGTTAAATCTATCACTGCTGCGATTACGGCTAATACAACTGTAAATACCATGAGTTCAGCATAGTTTATACCTACATTCATTGAAAATATATACGTTTCATCTTGTTCTTCTTCAGTGAACCCTTGCAACATTGAAATATCTACAATGAAATATATTAATCCTATTAAGATAAGTGTAGATATAATGGTCGCGAAAAAGGCAGCAACTGTCTTAGTATTATATGCATTAATATAGAACAAGTTAATACAAGTAATTATTAAACAGAAGATGATTAACACGATGAATATAGGCGCTTTATAAATGATGAGTAATAACGCAATAAACAACGTCAGCAAGTTTAAAAATAGCGTTACAAACGATCTAAATCCTTTCTTTCCACCAACGATGATCATGAGAATGAGTAATATACTGGCTAAAATAAATGTCGTCATTATTTAGCCTCCTCTCGTTGCATGAACATCATCGCAACAAATATTGTGATAGGTATCGTAATCACAATACCAATGCCACCCATGAGTGCTCTTGTAATTTCTAATGACCAATTCATGGATAAGGTATACGTGATTGTATTGCTATTTTTAAAGTAAAGAATAATCATCGGAATGCTACCAGATAAATAAGCGAAGAATAAGATGTTCGTCATTGTGCCCATAATATCTTTACCAATGTTTGTGCCAGATTGACGCAATTGTTTCAATGAAATTTCGGGATGTTGTGCTTTAATCTCATATAAGGAACTTGTTAACGTAATTGCAACATCCATAACCGCGCCAAGCGAACCTATTAGCACAGACGCAAGGAATATTTGTGTCGGTTGTATTGTTAAGAAACTCATCGTTTCATATTTAACGCCGTCACCATTCGTAAACATCATGACAAGTTGAGCGATACCGATACTTAAAAATGTACCGAATAAAGTTGAAATAATCGCAACAAAAGTTCTCCGCTTAAAGCCACTAACGAGCAGTAAGGATACGATTGTTGAGAATATAACTGTTGCCGTCATTAATATAAAGAAGTGATGATTATTATGTTTCATAAAATAATCAATCATCAATAGTAGAACTGTGACATTAATAATGAGTGAAATAATGGAATATAGTCCTGATTTTCTACCGACGATAAGTAACGTTAATAAGAACAAACCAGTCATTAACGTGACAGCACCATCTCGTTTTAAACCTTTTATAATAGCAGTGTCTTCTTTACCTTTATAGGATAAGAGGACTTGGTCGTTTACATGGTATTTCTCAGAGTCCGTTAAAGAATCCGTGTATTTATGAGAAACTGTAATGTGGTCTCCTTTATGCTGGCCATTCTGAATCTCTAAATGGATCTGTTCTTTATGTAACGTATCTTTATTTTTATTTTGGTCAACTGTTGTTTGTGAAGATTGGTGTGTAATATCCGTAATTTGACCAATCGGTGTTTTGTAATATTGAGCATTATGTTGGGTGAATATATAGGCTATTACAACGCATACAATAAATATGAGTATCGCAACATTAAATGGTTTTGTTAATTGTTGTTTGATTTTGTCATTCATGTTTTGCCACCATCATTTTTCTTTGATTTGAACATACTATAGTATACGTACATAAGTGGTGTACTTCAATTATTTCCATGTTTCAGCACAAGGTAGTGAATCGCGTTTTCTAGCTTTTGAGACATACGGATGTCCTGCTACTGTGAAACGTAAAGGTTTGTCTGTCCAAATGCCCTTATTTGGGACGCCGATTCTTGCTGAACGTTCAATTTGTTTAGGGTATCTTCTATTTGTTGTATCAATTTTTAAGCAATTAGCATTGAGTTTAGTGCCGTCTAATGTTTTAGATATTTGCATCGCTTGCGTGAATTTGCCAGGTCCATTAGTTAATTCTATACCTGTTTTGCCGTTACGGTTCAATGCCATTTGTTCAATGCCATGTTCAGGTTCTATCGCTCTAATTAAGACGCCTTGAGGTTCACCTTCAACTTGTGTAACAAAGTTAATGAGTAGTTGTTTGTGCATAGAGTGTGCATAAATCGTCCCACCTTCACAATACAAAGATTTCACGCTTTTAGTATTTCGGCCATTGAATGAATGTGCGGCTTGATCGTGTTTACCAATATAAGCTTCCGTTTCAACGATATAACCTGTATATACGATATCTTCTGTTTCGTGAATGATTTTGACGCCAAGTAAGTCGGCAGCAATTTCTTCAGTCGTTCTATTGATAAAATCCATTTTGAAAATATCCTCCTTAATGATACGTTGCTTGTCTTTGTAATAAAGAACGTGTATGTTCAATGAAAGTCTTCAATTTACTATTTTGATTATTGTCTTGATAAACAATGTTAATCGTTCTTTTAAGTTCGGTATGTGTTAACGGGATTTTTGTGAGTTGTTCATTTTCAATGCCATTACTTAAATAATCAGGTACGATGAGTACGCCTTTTTCAGATAGTAATGTTTGTCGTAATAATGCAAAATTTGAAATCGGGTAAGTCTTCTGTGATGCATGTTTACGTATTAATTGTGATATTTGATCAGGTAATGTGTTGAAATGGTAAATATATTGCTGGCTCAATTGTGATAAAGGCGGTTTAGGGTTCATTGATAAATCATTGTTGTTGTGTACGTATAAATTATATGTTTCTTCGAATAGTGTATGTTTAATAGTATGTTTATTGTTTGAAAGTTTAGGTGTGAGTTCGCATAACGCGACATCTATTTGATGAGATAATAAACCTTCTTCGATTTCTAGTGGTGTCATCATCATCGGTCTAACTTCTATTTTGAAATCTCGCTCGTAAGTCTTAATAATAGCTGGTAAAGCTTGTGATACATAACTTTCTGTATAAGCGAGTTTAATAGAACGTCGATCTGAATGTTCTTGATGAATAAATAAATCTTTCGTTTCTTCTATTAAATTTAAAATTCTATTTGTCTGTGTAAGTAAGAGTTCGCCACTGTCCGTTAATTTTACATTTCTGCCTTCTCTTAAAAATAACGTCGTGTTTAATTCTTTTTCTAAATTCGCGATTTGTCTACTGACTGCAGATTGGGCAATCTCTAACTCGAGCGCAGCCTCTGAAATATGCTCTCTTAAAGCAACTTCTCTAAAATAAATTAATTGTTTTATCTCCATATTCAACACCTCATTATTTATATTATCTAATTTTTAGATATATTTCATCTATTTTATATATTGTTAAGATAAGTCCTTGTAAAGTATGATATAGAATATCAATTATTGAAGATTCTGAAATTTATTGTTGAGGTGATGTCGTATGTCATTTAAGAAAGATAGAAGACAACTTGGCCTATATGATTCGATGGACGAGCATGATGCTTGCGGGATTGGCTTTTACGCCAATATGGACAACAAAAGGTCACATGAAATTGTACTAAAATCAATTGAAATGCTTTGTAGGTTAGATCATAGAGGTGGAGTTGGAGCTGACGGAATTACTGGTGATGGTGCTGGTATTATGACAGAAGTCCCTCACCTCTATTTTAAACAAAAATTAAAATTAAATTTACCTGAAGAAGAACATTACGCAGTAGGTATGTTTTTCACTGATGAAAAAATAGCTGGCAGTGAACATGAAAAGAAGTTTAATGAGTACTTTGAAGAAGAAGGATTAAAAGTTATTGGATACAGAGATGTTCCATTAGATACGTCAGTATTGGCAGAACATGTTGAAGCGACAATGCCTTGTATTCAACAAGTGTTTGTTGAAAATCATTCAAGTGAACACTTTGATCGTTCGTTATTCATCGCGCGTAAACAAATTGAAAGATATGGCGATGAACAAGATTTAGATTTATATTTTGCAAGTTTATCTAGAAGAACAATCGTATATAAAGGTTGGTTGCGTTCCGACCAAATTAAAGGTTTATATATTGATTTGTTAGATGAAGATTATGTTTCTAAATTTGGTTCTGTACATTCGAGATTTAGTACGAATACATTTCCAAGTTGGAAAAGATCGCATCCCAATAGATTATTAATGCATAATGGTGAAATTAACACGATTAAAGGTAATGTTAACTGGATGCGTGCAAGACAAGACAGATTAATTGAAACAATCTTTGGAGATGTGAAAGATAAGATTGGAACAGTGCTAGATGAATCAGGAAGTGACTCATCAATCGTTGATAATGCACTAGAGTTCTTAAGTTTAAGTATTCCTCCAGAACAAGCAGCAATGCTATTGATACCTGAACCGTGGTTATATAACGAAACACAAGATCCTAAAATTAGAGCTTTCTATGAATATTACAGTTATTTAATGGAACCTTGGGACGGTCCGACAATGATCAGTTTCTGTGATGGAGATAAACTTGGCGCATTAACTGACCGTAATGGTTTAAGACCTGGTCGTTACACAATTACAGATTCAAATGAAATTATATTTTCTTCAGAAGTAGGCGTTATTGACGTTGAAGAAGAACATGTTGTTTATAAAGGGCAACTCAACCCAGGTAAACTTTTATTAGTGGATTTTAAAGAGAATAAAGTTATCGAAAATGATGAATTAAAACAACGTATCGCAAGTGAATATCCTTATGATGAATGGGTAAGCCATAAAGCGTTAAACGTAAATGATACAGTGGCGACACCTTCACATGTTGAAGAAGAAAAATTATTCCAATTACAACGTCGTTTCGGATATACAAAAGAAGAAATTAATAAATATATGTCAGAACTTGTGAGTGAAAAGAAAGATCCAATTGGTGCGATGGGCTTTGATACGCCAGTTGCCGTGTTAAGTACGAGACCAGAATCGTTGTTTAATTACTTTAAACAACATTTTGCTCAAGTAACGAATCCACCAATTGACTCATATAGAGAGAAAATCGTTACAAGTGAATTGGTTTACTTAGGTAAAGAAGGTAACTTGTTACAACCGCATCAAGATAACACGAGAAGAATTCAGTTAAATCATCCAGTATTATCGAAAGCGCAACTTGAACAAATTCAAGATAGTGAATTTAATGTTGCAGTGATTCCGACGACTTACACAGGTTCACTTAAAGAATCGTTAGATGACTTAGGACAAACTGTATCGAAAGCCGTTAAAAATGGTGCTGAGATTATTGTCTTAGAAGATGAATCTGCTGAAGATTTAGAAGCGGCGTTTGCAATGCCGATATTATTAGCGGTTAGTCACATTCATCAACACTTGATTAGAACGGGTCAACGTTTAGATACAAGTATTGTGGCTTATTCTGGTGAGTGTCGTGAAGTGCATCATTTAGCTACACTAATAGGTTATGGTGCAAATGCTGTTGTACCATACTTAGCACATTATACGATTGAAGATTTAACTGCTGCGGGACGTCTTGAAGGTACAGTTGAACAGAATATTGATACGTTTAGTCAAACGTTATCAGCTGGTGTGATTAAAGTAATGGCTAAAATGGGTATTTCAACTGTTCAAAGTTATCAAGGTGCACAAATCTTTGAAGCAATTGGATTAGGTAAAGATGTTATCGATCAATACTTTACAGGTACACCGTCTAAACTTTCAGGTATATCAATTGATACGATTGATAAAGAGAATAAAGCTAGACAGTCTGAACAGATTAAATATTTAAATTCAGGTAGTACTTTCCAATGGCGTCAACAAGGTGAATATCATGCATTCAACCCTAAAACAATTCATTTATTACAACATGCATGTAGAGATAATAATTTTGAAATGTTTAAAGAGTATTCTGAAGCTGCAGATAGTGAACGTATGAGTCACTTAAGAAACTTACTTGATTTTAAATCAGATCGTTCAATTGATTTAAAAGACGTAGAATCTGCTGACCAAATTGTGAAACGCTTTAAGACAGGTGCAATGAGCTTCGGTTCTATTTCTCAAGAAGCGCATCAAACTTTAGCGGAAGCGATGAATAGAATTGGTGGACGTAGTAATAGTGGTGAAGGTGGAGAAAATCCAGAACGCTTTATTATTAAGCCGGATGGCACAAATTATATGAGTGCTATTAAACAAGTCGCATCAGGTAGATTTGGTGTAACGAGCGATTACTTACAACATGCTAAAGAAATTCAAATTAAAGTCGCACAAGGTGCTAAACCTGGTGAAGGTGGACAATTACCTGGTACAAAAGTTTATCCGTGGGTAGCTGAAGTACGTGGTTCAACACCTGGTGTAGGATTAATCTCACCACCACCTCACCATGATATTTATTCTATTGAGGACTTAGCGCAACTGATTCATGACTTAAAGAATGCAAATAGAAAAGCAGATATCAGTGTTAAGCTCGTTTCTAAATCTGGTGTAGGTACAATTGCAGCAGGTGTTGCAAAAGCTTTTGCCGATAAAATTGTCATCAGTGGATATGACGGCGGTACAGGTGCATCACCTAAGACGAGTATTCAACATGCTGGGTTACCGTGGGAGATTGGTTTATCTGAAACACATCAAACGCTTATGTTAAACGGTCTTCGTTCACGTGTAACGTTAGAAACTGACGGTAAATTAATGACTGGTCGTGACGTTGCGCTCGCTTGTGCGTTAGGTGCAGAAGAGTTTGCATTTGCGACAGCACCATTAGTCGTGCTTGGCTGTATTATGATGAGAGTATGTCATAAAGATACATGCCCGGTTGGTATTGCGACTCAAAATGGCGACTTACGAAAATTATATACAGGTAAAGCAGATCACATCGTAAACTTCATGTATTTTATTGCCGAGGAAATAAGAGAGATTCTAGCTTCATTAGGCTTAAAAACAATGGACGAACTTGTAGGTAGAACGGACTTGTTATCAGTATCAAACAGATATTACTCTCATCCTAAAGCGAGAGAACTTGATTTAGAGGCGCTTTTATTTGTAAACGAAGGTGAAAGATACCGCTCTATGAATCAAAATCATCATCTTGATGTTGGCTTCGACTTAACAAAATTATATGAAGATGCAAAAGCATCAATTAATCATGGTGAGAAATTTGTTGGTAGTTATAACGTTCGAAATACTGAAAGAGATGTTGGTGTTATTACAGGTAGTTATATTACAGAAGTGCACGGTGAACCTGGTTTACCAGAAGATACAATAAGTGTTAAGACATATAAACATGCTGGACAAAGTTATGGTGCATTCACGCCTAAAGGTATGACGTTACATCATACTGGTGACGCTAACGATTACTTTGGTAAAGGTTTATCCGGAGGTAAATTAATCTTAAACGCACCTAACGAAGATAGAGAAGACAACATCATCGTCGGTAACGTTTGTTTCTACGGTGCGACAAGTGGAACATCTTATATTAACGGTAGAGCTGGTGAACGTTTCTGTGTTAGAAATAGTGGCGTTAATGTCGTTGTTGAAGGTGTCGGTGACCACGGTTTAGAATACATGACTGGTGGACGTGTTGTCATTTTAGGTGATGTAGGACGTAACTTTGGTCAAGGTATGAGTGGTGGCGTATGTTACGCATTGCCAACAGATGTTGAAGCATTCAAAAAAGATAATGAACTTGACACTTTAGAGTTTGAAACATTAGAAGATCCAGATGAAATTGCGAATTTAAGACACATGTTAGAAGAACATGTTCGATATACAAATAGTAAAAAAGCACAAGCAGTGCTAGCGTCATTTGACACAATTGTAGACAAAGTGGTTAAAGTGATTCCGAAAGACTACAAACTTATGATGCAGAAGATTTCACTACACAAACTAGAAAACGAAGAAGATGCACTGTTAAATGCATTCTTTGATGATCGAAAATCTATTGGTGATGAAGAAGAACTGGCTTCGGTATATTAAGAAGGAGGGCATATTATGGGTGAATTTAAAGGTTTTATGAAGTATCCTAAGCAACAACTTGATGAGTTGCCGTTAAAAGATAGAATTAAAGGATATGACGCATTCCAACAACGTTTTACTAAAGAAGACGCAGCTACACAAGGTGCGCGTTGTATGGATTGCGGAACACCATTTTGTCAAACAGGCTCATCATTCGGTAGAGATACAATAGGTTGTCCAATAGGTAACTATATACCAGAATGGAACGACTTAGTGTATCGCAAAGATTATGAAGAAGCATATGCAAGATTATCAGAAACAAATAACTTCCCTGAATTTACAGGTCGTGTATGTCCTGCACCATGTGAATCTTCATGTGTCTTAGCGATTAATAATGATTCAGTCGCTATCAAAGGGATAGAACGTACAATAATAGATGAAGCGTATGATATGGGACTTGTGAAACCTAAGTTTCCTGAGCATCGCTTAGAAGAAAAAGTAGCCATTATCGGTAGTGGTCCAGCAGGCTTAACAGCTGCAGAAGAATTAAATTTACTTGGCTATAATGTGACTGTATATGAGCGTAACCATCGTCCAGGTGGTTTGCTTATGTACGGCATACCAAGTATGAAATTAGATAAAGAAGTTATCGAACGCCGTGTGAAATTAATGGAAGAAGCGGGTATCGTCTTTAAAACAGATGTTAATGTGGGGAAAGACATCACGAAAGAGGAACTAGATGAACAGTATGATGCAATTATTGTTTGTACAGGCTCACAAAAAGGACGAGACCTACCATTAGAAGGACGTATGAGCTTCGGTATACATTTTGCGATGGAATATTTAACAGAGCAAACACAATTACAAATGGGAGAAATTGACGAACCAACTATAACAGCAAAAGGTAAAAATGTGATTGTAATCGGTGCGGGTGATACAGGTGCTGACTGTGTAGCAACAGCATTAAGAGATGACTGTAAATCAGTCGTTCAATTTAATAAATATGTAAGACTTACAGATAAAATGGAACAAAATACAGCTTGGCCATTACCAATGCCAATTTTCAAGTTAGACTATGCGCATAAAGAATATCGTGAAAAATTCGGATTTGAACCAAGAGCATATGGTATTCAAACAATGCGTTACGATGTTGATGAAAATGGTAATATTCGCGGTCTATATACGCAAGTGTTAGAAGAAACTGAAGACGGCATGGTGATTGTCGAAGGTACAGAACGTCATTGGCCAGCAGATTTAGTCCTATTATCAATCGGTTTTGAAGGTACAGAACATTTAGTACCACATTCATTCAACTTAAAGACAGAACGAAATAAAATCGTAGCAAATGAAAAAGACTTCAGAACAAATCAAGATAAAGTATTTGTAGCTGGAGATGCAAGAAAAGGTCAAAGTTTAGTGGTTTGGGCAATAAAAGAAGGGCGTGCAGTTGCAAAAGCTGTAGATGAATCCTTAAAGAAAAAAATTACAATTTAAATTTTGTGATTTTTGTTGACATCAGTAATGGCATGTTATAAGATAAATAATGTCTTATTTGGAGGAATACCCAAGTCCGGCTGAAGGGATCGGTCTTGAAAACCGACAGGGGCTTAACGGCTCGCGGGGGTTCGAATCCCTCTTCCTCCGCCATTATTTTTAAATATCCAAGACTATATATATAAAGAGCACTGTCCACTTTTGTGGACAGTGTTTTTTGTTGTGAAAAAATATTATACTTGAATGTGGAATTGGGCGTGGAGTGGAGATTGAGTTGTAGGGTGGAATATTGCAGGTGGAAATATAGGGGGCGTTGTTAGGGACATAATTCGGAGAAGTGTCTCTAAGGGGTGACGTTAGGGACATAATTCCGAGAAATGTCCGTAAGAGGCAGAATTCCGAGAAGTGTCTCTAAATGAGCGCCTATCTAATTACCAGAATTCGAAATAATGGAAGTTACAGCGTTCTAATTACCACAATTCAGAATAATGGAAGTTACAGCGTTCTAATTACCAGAATTCGAAATAATGGAAGTTAGCGGATTCTAATTACCACAATTCAGAATAATGATAGTTAGCGAACTCTAATTACCAGAATTCAGAATAATGACAGTTACTCGAACCTAACTCCAACCTAACTCGCGCATATGTCCAACCTCATATAGTCATGCGTTTACAACAATTTCTTTTGTTTTCACAAAAAGATAACAACTTTGCTATAATATAAGAATATTCTGATAAAAGGTCGTGTCTTAATGAAAGCAAAGGGATTAAATAGAGGAGATGTGGTGGGTGTTGTAGCATTAGCGAGTCCGCCAAACCAAACGCATTTAAAGAACGGGTTGAAACTTTTAGAAGAGAAATATGGTATTCGGTTTAAACTAGCGAAAAATATAGACCGCGTTCATGGTCATTTAGCGGGAACGGATGATGAACGATTAGATAGTTTGCATGACATGTTAGAAGATGATGAAGTGAAAGGTATTATATGTGCTTGCGGTGGTTATGGTACACCTAGAATTGTAGAACGTATTGATTATAATCTTGTAAAAGCACATCCTAAAATTATATGGGGATATAGTGATATAACATGCTTACATAATGCTATTAGACAACAAACGGGATTGGTAACATTTCAAGGTCCTATGATCGCGTCTGATATAGGCGATACTTATAATGAGATTTCTATTGGGAGCTTTGAGCAGTTATTTAATGGTGAAGTTGTGTCTTATCCTACAGATCAATTAACGTTTAAATCGTTGGTTGCTGGTCACGTTGATGGGGAAATTGTTGGTGGATGTTTATCTTTACTTGTTTCGAGTTTAGGAACACCATATGAAATCGACACTAAGGGCAAAATTTTATTTATAGAAGATATTGGTGAAGTGCCTTATAAGGTAGATGGATTTTTACAACAACTCAAATCTGCTGGCAAGTTAGATGATGCTTCTGGATTTATTTTCGGGCCATTCACAGATAGCGATCCTAAAAATCCAAAAAAAACTTTAACGATGAAAGAAGTGTTAGATGATTTTATAACACCATTAAATAAACCAGCAGTGTATGATTTGGATATTGGGCATTGCACACCACATTTTGCGATACCGTTTGGCACGGAAGCTACATTAGATGTGGACAACAAAGTATTAAATATAGCGTCAGGTGTAATTATAGAATAAAGGGGAAGTTATATGTTTATAACAGATATAAAATACTATAGATATGAAACACCTTTGAAGAAACCTTTTAAAACAGCACTGAGAACAGTAGAAGTGATTGAAAGTATATATGTATTTATTGAAACGAATTATGAAGATATTATAGGTGTTGGTGAAGCTGTACCTACATATGTTATTACCGGTGATACAAAAGGTGGTATAGAAGCTGCGATTGAAGAAGTCTTTAAGCCATTATTAATTAACCGACCATTAACGAAAGACTTACTAGATGAAATTCATCAAGTCATCGTAGGTAATACAAGTGCCAAAGCTGCAATAGATATCGCGCTTTATGACTTATTAGCTCAAGAAGCAGAATTGCCTTTATATCAATATATCAATCATAACCCGGGAAATAAATCTTTAGAAACTTGTTATACCGTGAGTCTAAATGATGCTGATGAAATGGTAGAAGACGGTTTGCGATATGTAGAAGATGGCTTTAACCATTTGAAGATAAAAGTGGGTAAAGATGATGTCTCTACAGATTTGAATAGATTACAGGCATTACGTTCTTCTTTACCGAGTGAGGTTATTTTAAGTGCGGATGCAAACCAAGCATGGGATGAAAAAGGTGCGCGTCATGCATTGAAACATTTTGATGAAGCAGATTTGAATATTGAGAGCATCGAACAACCTGTCGGGAGATATGAGTATAAGGTACTAGGTGCGTTGTCTCAAGAATTCAAAATACCTTTAATGGTAGATGAGGGATTGTTTAGTATACATGATGCCGAGAGACTTGTAGAAGTTGGTGCAACAAATATATGGAATATTAAACTGATGAAGACTGGTGGTATTCATCAAGCTTTAAAAATACATGATATTGCTAAAGGTGAAGCGATACCTTGCATGGTTGGATGTATGATGGAAACACATGTGTCCGTTACAGCAGCTTTGCATTTTAGTTTGGCAGCAGAACAAGTGAATCGTGTTGATTTTGATGCGCCTTTAATGGTAGTTGAGCGACAAGTTGAAGGTGGTATTACTTATGAAGGTGCTAAAGTAACCGTTTCAGAAGGTACTGGGTTAGGAATAGATCGTGAATCTTTATATAAGAAGGTGAGCTCATGATTAAATATTGCAGAGTAAATGTCGGGACAATATGGAGAAGCTTTGATAAAGCTAGAGAAATTGATAGAGACGGTATCATGTATCCAGCAGATATTCAACGTTGGTTACTTGAACTTAATTTAGAACAGAAATTATCTTTTACGGAAGATAGTAGAATAGATACGCAAATTCTTTATGGCGAAAAAGTAGAAGTCGTAGAAGAACAAGATGGCTGGAGTTACGTTATCTGTTTAGAGCAACCGTCTAAACAGAATCCAAAAGGATATCCAGGATTTATTCCGACGAGTCAATTAGGTGAGATGAAGGCGTACGATACACATCCACGCCTTCGTGTTAATGTACCTAAGACGACATTGTTTAATTTAGATTTTACTACGAAACAAATTCTGTCATTTAATACGATTTTACCTATTATTAAGAAAGATGAGCCTTTTATTGAAGTTGACACACCTGAAGGCAAAGGGCTCATTAGTGCGAATGACGTAGATTTCAGTGATGAATCTGGTGCATTCGAAATTGGCACAATGGCAGGTGTCATTGAAAATGCGAAGCGCTTTTTAGACTTACCTTATTTATGGGGAGGGGTGTCTAGTTATGGCTATGATTGTTCGGGATTATGTTTCCAAATGTACAAAAGTCAAAACTTCCACATCCCTCGAGATGCTGATGAACAATATGAAGCAATGACGGATATTTCAATAGCATCACATGATTTTTTGCCAGGTGATTTACTGTTCTTCAGTAAACTAGAAGATAAAGGCTTTCTATCACATGTTGGCATATACATGGGAGAAGACATGATGATTCATGCGCCGCATACACCGAAAAGTATCGAAATCATTAAATTATCAGGTAGTTATTATCAAAAGATATTAGCTAAAGCTGCACGTTTATCAAATATCTAATATGGATTGAATAATATATGACCCAAATTGGTGAGAGAAATCTATCGCCTTTTTGGGTTTATTTGTGTTGGATAAGAAACAATAATAATATAACTCGCCTTCATGTTGGATAATACCTACATCATTGACAACGTTGTCGTACTCACCTGTCTTAGAGTGGAAATTAAGTGTATCTTCGTAAAATGATCGATAGATTGAAACTTTATCGTTTAAATGTTGGTCATTCATGATGTTCATCATGTCTTGATGATGTTTATGTTCTGCAATAAAGTGTAGTATATGAATCATATCTTTAGAAGATGTTGTATTCTGTTTACCTTCACTTATAGCCTCTGCATCCATCATATAACGAATTAACTGTGTTTGTTCACATTGCAATGTTTCCTGAATAAATAAGTTAATATGTTGAAGTCCGAAATGATCAATTAATGTATTGGTTGCCGTATTGTCTGAAACAACGATCATTAAGTAAATTAAATCTTGAATGCTCAGTTGATCGATATTCATATTTTTTAGAACACCACTGCCGCCAACTTTATGATTGATTTGAACAAGTGCTTTTCTATCTTCTTGAGTCGTACTTTCATAAATATAAATCATAATAGGCAATTTAATTAAACTTGCTGATTCAAATATTTTTTCATGATGATGGTTTGTGAAAACGATAGAATCTCCTTTTGCAAAATCGAGTGCAACGTTGTCATGATCTATATATTCATGTGTTAAAAAAGACATATAAAAAACCTCCTTTACACAATCATACTACATTATTTATATAATATTAATTGTAAGCCTTTACATACTTGTATATACAAGTTATAATTCAACTAACTAAAGTTAGGGGAGTGAGTTTAATGGCTGTGAATAGAGAAGATGTAAAGCAGATTATTAATGCTATTGGTGGGCAAGACAATGTAAATGCCGCAACCCACTGTGTGACACGGTTGAGACTTGTATTAAATGATGAAAGTAAAGTAAATAAAGATGCATTAGATCAAATAGATTTAGTGAAGGGGTCCTTCTCAGCAAACAACCAATTTCAAATCGTAATTGGACCGGGAACTGTTGATGAGGCGTATAAAATTTTTCAACAAGAAACAGGTGTTGAAGAAAGTTCGAAAGATGATGTGAAGAAAGCTTCTGAACAGAAGATGAATCCATTTCAACGTTTAATTAAATTATTGGGTGATGTATTCATTCCAATCTTACCTGCAATCGTAACAGCAGGTTTACTATTAGGTTTAAACAATGTATTAACAGCAGAAAATTTATTTGGCGCTAAGCCACTTGTTGAACAATATGCATGGCTTGCAGACTTTGCAAACATCATTAACGTTATCGCAAGTACAGCATTTATCTTCTTGCCGGCATTAATTGGTTGGTCAGCTATGCGTGTATTTGGTGGTAGCCCAATTCTAGGTTTAGTATTAGGTTTAATCTTGTTACATCCGCAACTTGCTTCTCAATATGATTTAGGTGGCGGTAAATCGAGTGAAATTCCTGTATGGCACATATTTGGTTTAGAAATTAAGCAACTAAACTATCAAGGTCAAGTATTACCGATATTATTCGCAACTTGGATACTATCTATTATTGAGAAATTCTTAGCTAAACGTGTACATGATTCTATCAAAATGCTTGTAGTAGGTCCTGTAGCGTTATTAATTACTGGATTTTTAGCATTTATAGTGATCGGTCCATTAGCATTAGAGTTAGGTACGTTAATTACAAATGGAATTAAAGCAATTTTCGAAACTGCTGGTTGGTTAGGTGGCGCAGTGTATGGATTGTTCTATGCTCCACTTGTTATTACAGGATTACACCATATGTTCTTAGCGGTAGATTTCCAACTTATGGGAAGTCCTTTAGGCGGCACATACTTATGGCCAATTGTGGCAATATCTAATATTTGTCAAGGTTCAGCAGCGTTCGGCGCATGGGTAGTATATAAACAACGTAAAATGGTTAAAGAACAAGGTTTAGCGGCTACATCTGGTATTTCAGCATTCTTAGGTGTAACTGAACCAGCAATGTTCGGTGTCAACTTACCATTGAAATATCCTTTCTTTGCAGCAATTATTTCGTCTGGTTTACTAGGTGCATTTATTGGTGCTAATAAAGTGTTAGGTAGCGTAGGTGTAGGTGGTGTACCTGCAATTATCTCTATTCAAAGAGAATATTGGGGTGTGTTCGGTATTGCGACATTGATTGCGATCGTGTTACCAGCTATACTAACGATTGTGCTTTCAAACTTTGCTAATGAAAAAGCTAAAGAAATGGTTCAAGAATAATATATATAAATAAAGGAGTATACCTATATGGCAGTTTCAGATTGGAAGAAGTCCGTTGTTTATCAAATTTATCCAAAATCATTTAATGATACGACTGGAAATGGACAAGGTGATATACCAGGTATTATAGAAAAATTACCTTATTTACAAACGTTAGGTGTAGATTACATTTGGTTAACGCCAATTTATCAATCACCAATGAACGATAATGGATATGATATTAGTGATTATTATCAAATTAATCCTGATTTTGGTACAAAGGAAGACGTCAAAACATTACTAGATGAAGCGCGCAGTTTAGGTATTAAAGTGATGCTCGATATTGTGATCAATCACACTTCGACGTCACATCACTGGTTTGTAGAATCTCGCAAGTCTAAAGATAATCCTTATCGTGATTATTATATTTGGAAAGAAGGCACTAAAGAAGAGCCGCCAACTAACTGGGAGTCTAAGTTCGGTGGTAATGCTTGGACTTATGATGAACAAACAGAAAGTTATTATTTAAGATTGTTTGATGTTTCTCAAGCTGATTTAAATTGGGAGAATGACAATTTAAAGGCTGAAATATATGAAATGATTAATTATTGGATTGATTTCGGCGTAGATGGTTTCAGATTTGATGTCATTAACTTAATTTCCAAAGGTGCTTTCGAAAATTCAACAGCAATCGGTAAAGAATTTTATACAGACGGACCAAAAGTCCATGAGTATTTACAAGAGTTGAACAAACAAACATTTGGCAATAAAGATATTATGACGGTTGGAGAAATGTCATCAACAACGATTGATAATTGTATTAAATATACAAATCCAGAACGTCATGAGTTAAGTAGTGTGTTTAATTTTCATCATTTAAAAGTAGATTATAAAGATGATGAAAAGTGGTCAGATATGAAATTTGATTTTCTTGAACTGAAACGTATATTAATGGATTGGCAAGTGAACATCGCAAAAGGAAATGGATGGAATGCTATTTTCTGGTGTAACCATGATCAACCTAGAGTCGTAACGAGAT
>ERZ1023497.97-NODE-97-length-41884-cov-137.005594_pt1 | contig 41884 bp, 37 predicted proteins | sample MGYA00380543_ERZ1023497 | MGnify/ENA primary metagenome ERZ1023497 (study PRJEB33173, sample SAMEA4830384) | metagenome | study: EMG produced TPA metagenomics assembly of the PRJEB25223 data set... | reverse complement strand
TGCCGGGGTGGGACGACGAAATCATTTTTTCAAAATCAGATTTCTGTCCCACTCCCTTTTTGTAATTGATACATTTGATAATATATGCCTTGTTGTGAGATAAGCATATCATGTGTTCCGCGTTCTACGATTTCGCCATTATTTAAGACTAATATTTGATCTGCATCTTGAATTGTTGCTAATCTATGCGCTATAGCAATTGTTGTTCTACCTTGACGCATATGATTTAATGCAGCTTGAATTTGTTCTTCTGTTTCAGAATCAATATTAGCGGTAGCTTCATCAAGTATAAGTATTTTAGGATCAACTGCCATAGTACGAGCAAAAGCTATTAATTGCCGTTCACCACTGGAAAAAGCACTACCTTTTTCTGTCACTTTATGTTCATATTGTCCATCTAATTGCTGAATAAAGCGATCAGCTTGCACAAAAGATGCTGCAGCTTGAGCCTGTTCAAAAGTCATTTTTGGATGATACAGTTTAATATTCGATAAAATAGTGCCGTAAAATATAAAAGCATCTTGTAGTACAAGCCCAATTTTTGATTTTAATTCGTCTTTAGAAAATGATTTAAGAGATTGATTATCAATCATAATTTGACCTCTTTCAAATTCATAAAAACGCATAAACAAATTAATAATAGAACTTTTTCCTGACCCAGTATGACCGACAAGGGCAACTGTTTCACCTGGATTTACTGTAAAACTAATATGCTTAAGCACGTCTGTCTCGCCATTATAACTAAAACTGACATCTTCAAATGTCACTTTTCCTTCTGTGATTTGGTGCTCATTATTCACATCTTGCTTCGGTTCATATGTTTCATCATCTATAAGTTCAAACACACGACTCGCAGATACTATAGCTTGCTGTAACACGTTTAAATTTTGACTCACTTGATTTATAGGTTCAAAAAAACGTTCCATATATTGGATAAAAGCAAACACAACGCCTGCCGTAATTGTTGCACTAAAACTAATAATTCCAAAATAACCTAAAATCATAACCGTCGCAAAAATAGCAAGCATACTAATTGCAGGTCGTAGTAATAAACTATCTAATTTCACCGTTTTTATCATATAATCGTAATGCTCGTCATTAATTTGATTAAACTCATCATTTAATCTTTTTTGTTGATTCAATGCTTGGATCATCGTCATACCTTCAATAGATTCAGCTAACTTCGAATTTAAGTCTGACAACAATTGCCTTGATTTATTAAATAGAATAGCAGAATATTTTCGATAAATAATTAGTAAACATATAATAATTGGCATAAAGATTAATGCGTATAAAGCAAGTTGCACATCTAGGATGAACATCATAATGTAGCTAGAAATCATCATGAATACGGCCATAATTACAGTAGAAAAAACGCCGATAAACATATTAACTATTGTTTCTGTGTCATTTGTCAATCTAGAAACGATGCTTCCACCAGAAACTTTATCAAAATAGCGCATGCCTAATGACCCAAGTTTATTAAATGCATCTATTCTTAATTGCTGAATTACTTTGAAGGCTAAGTATTGAAACATATAATCATTAATATATGTAGCAATTGCGCCAATAATCTGTATCCCTATAAAAAATCCTACTAATAATATTAATTTATTTTGTGGAAAGTTGTTAGGTGTTAAAAAGTCATCAATAAAAACTTTTATTAAGTACGGCGTCAACATACTAGTGACGGTGGCTAACGTTAACATTAAAAATGCCAACGCAATAATACCTTTATATGGTGAGGTATATTTGATTAAACGAAACACCGTTTTACCTTGATCCTTCGCTGAGAGTGAAGTTATCTTAGACATTTCCTTCATCTCCTTCCGTCAAATCATTGAGGTGTTGCGCATGTTGTTCTTGTAATGCTTGTGCAGTATAAGTATCGAAATACCACCCTTTTCGTTCTATTAACGTTTGGTGGGTACCGCGTTCTATAATTGTGCCTCTATCCATTACAATAATTAAATCAGCATGTTTCACCGCACTCATACGGTGAGCAGTGATAATATTTGTTTTGCCCTGTCGCAATGTATGCATATTAGCTAAAATAGTTTCTTCTGTTTGTGCATCTACAGCTGATAATGAATCATCTAAAATCAACACCTCAGGATCAATAAGAAGCGCACGTGCGATAGCAATACGTTGTTTTTGTCCGCCTGATAATGATACACCTCGTTCACCTACAACAGTTTGATAGCCCTCCGTAAATTGTTGGATATCTTTGTGCACATGACTTAAGCGGCTAACTTCATGAATTTGTGAATCATTGGCTTCCATATTACCGAAAGCAATATTGTTACGGATTGAAGTAGAGAATAAAAAGTGTTCTTGAGGCACATATCCAAATTGTGCGCGTAATTGTCCTAATTGATAATGACGTAACGGTATATCACCATATGTAATATCATTTGGTTTGTCAGTATCAAATTGTCGCAACAGTAACTTTATTAGTGTACTTTTTCCTGAACCTGTACGCCCTACAATGCCAATAGTCATGCCTGGTTGTATTGTAAAGTGTATATCGTGAAGTCCTTTCGCCTTATTTCCTGGGTAATGAAACTGCGCAATATTAAATTCAATATCACCTTGTGGCTGAGCTGTTGTACTGTAATCTGTCTCAATACTATTCGGCGTATTCAAGATTACTTCTATTCGTTCATAAGAAGCCTTTGCACGCTGTACTATATTAAAAAACAGGCCCAATGCTAATAGTGGCCACACTAGCATGCCAAGATATGTTGCAAACGTAATTAACTGTCCCAAAGTAATTTCATCATTTAGTACCATGAACGAACCAAAAGTAATTGCCAAAAACTCACTTGTACCAAATACTAACATTATTGTTGGGTCAAAAAGTGCATCAACTTTTGCAACATATAAATTCTTTCTAACCACTTCATCACTAAGCCCCTTAAAATCAGCTTGATCTTCTGTCTCATAACCAAATGTTTTAGTGACCTTAATACCCGCAACACTTTCTTGTGTTTTATCATTTAATTTACTAAATGCCGCCTGTGCTTTTTTAAAGCCATGGCTCAATAATTTTCCATAATAGCGCGTCATTATTACCATAATAGGTAGTGGTATTAACACAATTAACGTTAATTTTACACTTACGGTCAGTGCCATAGTTATAATGACCATACCACCAGTAATTAATGAATCTGCAATCATTAAAATACCAGCACCCGCTGCATTTTGGACAGCATTTATGTCGTTAGTAGCATGTGCCATTAAGTCACCTGTACGTCTATTTTGATAAAAATACGGACTCATTTCTGTATATTTACGATATAAATAACGACGCAATATATTGCCTAATTTTTGACTTGTCCCAAAAATAGATAATCTCCAGACATAGCGCGAACCATATAGTAAAAGTGCTGCTAAAACCAATATACTTAAATATATGATTAGCATTTTGCCAGTTAGCACTTGATTCGTCATACCATCTATCGTCTTACCAATAATTTGAGGTGGTAATAATTCAATTAAAGCTATTGTAATTAACATGATTAAACCCAAGATATAGTTGAATTTTTGTGCTTTAAAAAACCATGTTAATTTTAAAAATACGCCCACTATAATCACCCCTTTTGGTTTATGTTAAATACATCTTACCACACCTTGTATTGCTGATTTAAGTGTTTGATTACATGCAAAAAGAGCAAATACACAGCATCAACTTGTTTTCATTAACGGTGTGTATTCACTCTCTGTTATGGTTTGTGCTACTATTTGAAATAAAGGCTAGCTCTAGTAAAATGCTAATCTAGTTGTATTACTCTTCTTTACTTTCCTCAAATACTACGACTTGTTGTCCTTTTTTATGCGTTGACGTAATTCCTTGTTCTATGGCTAAAACATGCGCTATTTTAGGGGCAGTCCACAGTACCGGCAGCATAATTATTGAGATGGGTACAGCCGTGACGACAATAAATGACTGTAAGGCGTCAATACTACCTTCTCCAATATTAATTAAAATAACAGAAATCACACCCATAATAATGACCCAAAACAAACGGATTAATTTAGGTGGATTCCCTTCACCTGTAACAGCCATTGAAATGGAATATGACATTGAATCTGCAGTTGTAATAACGAAAACAAACGTTAAAATTAATATGGCAAATACTAAAACATCACCTAAAGGCAATTGATTGGCTAATGCGATAACTGCAGCAGGTAAACCATTATCTGCTAATGGTCCACTCACCGAACCGTTATGTTGTTGTTCATAAAATAATCCACTTCCACCTAAAATGGTAAACCAAAAATGCGATACCAATGCTGCTACGACTGATACTAAGAAAAAGATTTCACGAATCGTGCGTCCACGAGATACACGCGCAACTAAAATTGCCATTAATGGTCCATAACCTATAAACCATCCGAAAAAGAACAACATCCATGCGCCAGCCCATTCATCATCTCCTCTAAATGTACCTATTTTGACAAAATCAGAGATATACGTTCCATAAGATGAAATAAATGTATCGATAATGAAATGTCCTGGGCCAAATAATAAGATAAATGCTCCTATAGCTAGTGCTAACCAAATATTCAATGTACTTAAAAATTGGATTCCTTTATTTATTCCAGTGACAGCGGAAATAGTTACTAATACCGTCAAGCCTCCTACAGCAACAATCTGTGTGACCAAATTGTCGGGTACACCTAAAATACTATGTAACCAAAAGCTAAATTGGAAGCCAAAAAATCCTATCGTTCCTATCGTTCCGGCTACAGCACCTAAAATACAAAAAACATCAGTTAAAGAACCAATTTTATTATTTTCAATCTTTGCTCCAAATACTGGATATAATAATGTACGTGGTCTCATTTTCAACCCTTTATTATAATGTGCGTACATAATTACAATACCGCTAATGGCACCGTAAACTGCCCAAGCAGTAAATCCCCACGACGTGAAGCTTTGTGCCATTGCAGCTGGAACTGCCTCTGCAGATTTATTTTTAATTCCGTCCCCCATAGTCGGTGGCACGTCTAAAAAGTAATACATTGGTTCTGCTGCTGCCCAAAAGATTGCACCAGCACCTAAACCTGACGTGACAACAATTGCTGCCCATTTAAAGTAACTCATTTCAGGCTTATCAACATTGCCCAAACGGACCTTGCCGTATTTTGAAATAGCTATCACTAATCCTATAAAAAATGTTGCTAATAATAATAGTTGCCAAAAAGCCCCAAAATATTTAATAGAAATCTCAAAACTTTGTTGCACAAACTTTGCAGTGCCACCTGTAAAGAACGCTGACATAATTACAAAAATAACTAAAACACCAGCACTTATTAAAAATACCGGCCAATCTAACTTTTCTTTTACTAACTTAGTTTTCATTAAAGTTTCCTCGTATCCTTTATATAGATTTATCTATTTTCAAATCTTTATGCAAGTTTCTAAAATATTATCAAGCTATATAATGATGCTAACGAATTTTAATTTTAAAAGTTTCCACGTTTAAAGTGTCGCTCCTTGTATGTACACACAGACAATTAAGCCATGTTTATTTGTTAGAATAAACCTTTACTATTTTTCAATTTATACTTAAGTCGTTATCTTACCACTCTTTTTGCAATATGCCTAATTATCACTATACACAATATATTTTTTTAAAATCGAAATTTAAAAATAAAACTTACACATTGACTTAATACTTAAAATCACTTATATTTAACTTGTATCTAAAACAAATACATGTTAACCACAGGAGGTTATTATGACTTTTCATGATTCGACTGCAACGCAAGTCACTAATATCACATTAAATGTCGCAAATTTAACTAAGATGACACAATTTTATACAGAAGTACTCGGTTTAACACTTGCTAGTAAAGACGATGCACTAGCTATCCTAAATATTGGGAATTCTGGTCACACAGTAACTTTAAGAGCAATTACTGATGCTAAAAAACCTGCAATGTCAGAAGCTGGACTTTTTCATATCGCTTTTTTAGTCCCTACTAGAGCAGATTTAGCAAATTTTTTATATCATGCAGCTAGCCTAGGTATACAAGTTGGTGGTGGTGACCACTTAGTAAGTGAAGCACTCTATCTTTCTGACATTGAAGGTAATGGAATAGAAGTCTACCAAGATCGTGATGCAACTACATGGCAATGGGAAGATGACTATGTCAAAATGGATACGTTACAAGTAGATGCTGAAGATTTAGTTAACCAGCGTACTACAGAAGGCTGGCAAGGTATGCCATCACAGTCAAAATTAGGTCATTTACATCTAAAAACAGCAAACCTAGAAAGTGCACGTAATTTTTATATAACTCAGTTAGGTTTACAACATATTTCTCATTATCCTCAAGCTTTATTCATGTCAACAAACCAATATCATCATCATATTGCTGTCAATGTTTGGCAATCAACCCAACCGCGACTCGATAATGATCATAGTTTAGGCCTTTATCATATTGATATTTATAAACCAAATGCACAAAATGAAACATCAATCAGTCCTGAAGGATTCAGTGTCACAGTGCATAGCAATCGTACTACTGTCCCTGAATAAAAATTAAAATGAATTCCAGACATAAATAGCTCTGACTAAAAAATAAACGTCAATTTCTATTGAGAAGATATAGAAATTGACGTTTTTTAATTATATGAAATGCATTTAAGATAAAAAGATGTTGTTTAACTTTTGTTTTCGAAATTTCTTATTTTTTGAATAGCCAAATATAAATTCTATCGATTTGAAACGTGTTGACGCCCAGAGGAATAGTATACGTGAGAGACTAGGACGAATCAATGTTGTCCCAGTCTCCTCTTATTTGAAAATAGGGATTTGTATCCCATCTTCATTTTTATTCAAACCACTCGATAACATCTGCTTGTGGTTGTCTAGTTTTTGCTTTAGGTTCTGTTTCTCTATAACCAAAAGCTACCATATATGAAGGCACAAAATCATCAGCACCGATAATGTTTTCTGATTTTAATAACTCAGTAACAGCATCTAAATCAAATCCTTCAATAGGACAAGAATCAATGCCTAATAATGCTGCTGAAGTCATCATATTTCCTAATGCAATATAAGTTTGCTTACTTGCCCAATCTACAAGTGAGCGTTCATTATCATTGATATGAAAATTTGTTTGAAAATCATCATATTTTTTCTCGACTGCAGGAATTGTCTCCTCTGCATATTGCTTAATATTACGAATGATATGTTGAACATACGGTGATTGAGACGTTACATTTTTACGTGCTAACGCTAATACAAAATGGCTAGCAGTGTCCAGTTGCCCTTGAGCACCCCAACTAATATCTCTTAATTTATTTCGTAAATCAGCATTTTGAATCACTAAAAATTTCCAAGGCTCTAATCCTAAAGAACTTGGTGATAATCTACCTGCTTCTAAAATTGTAGTAAAATCTTGTTCACTAATTTTTTTAGTTGCATCAAAACGCTTTGTTGCATGTCGAAATTGAAATGCTTCAATAATTTTATCATTCATGTCTGCCATTACTTTAGTGCCATCCTTTCAAATTAAAGATTTATTAAGTAAGTTCTAGTATAAGCTAAATAATATTTCCGATAAAAGTAATCTGTTTATAAAAAATAGAAGTAATATCGAAATGTACTGTTAACTATTTCGAATACCACTTCTATATATAGATTTTATCATTGTACTAGTGTAGTTCACGCATTATTCACCTTATATTGTCAGCATTAATACCAATGAATTGGTAATTGCTCATTACAATTCAGGTGCTAATACCGTTTCTTCAATAACTGATAACACACCTTGTTTATCATTAGACGGTGCAACAAAGTTTGCTACGTCAAATAACATCTGATCATGACTATTTTCCATAACATAGCTATGTTCAGCAAGTTCTAACATATCATAATCATTATTTGCATCACCGAAAGCCATTAGATTATCTGCAGTCAATTCCCATTTCGCTAAAAGACGTTTAAGTGCATTGCCTTTAGTCATTTCTGGGATAATAATATCAATACTGTCGTGCCCACTAGATACTATACTAATATCATCTGCAAATTTCACAGCTAAATCTTGATCTAATTGTGGATGTGTATCTCTATTAATATTCAATGCGACTTTAACATATTCATCATTTGGCAAATGAGCAAAAGAATCAATTTCTTCTAATTGACGATAATAAAAATGTGCTACTTTTTTAAAAGTTTCACTGGTATCTTTTAAAATATAGGCACTCTTTAATCCACAAACAATTAGTTCTTGCATACTACGTTCATAATGTAAGTAATGGATTAACTCCTGATAAAAATCAAAATTAAATGCACGATAATCATATAATTCTTCACCGTCGTATATAACTGCTCCATTTTCTGCGACAAAAAACATCTCTCTCTGTCCAAAAATAGAAATCAATTTAGCATATTGATTCCCACTAGCAGCAATAAATTTCACATTTCTTTGCTGTAATTGATTAAAAATATTGTTAAAACGTGCAACATCATAACTTTTGTTAGTATCTAAAAAAGTGCCATCCATATCAACCGCAATTGCTTTTATCATATTGTCCCCTCAAACTTTCAATTATGTATGTGCTTTCATTATAGCTATTTTAACGATTGTTGAAAAGTATAAGATGACAAGTTAAGCTGTTGTCACCTTATACTCACACAATAATTATACTTGTTGCGTTATTTGATTTATAAAGCTGAAATAGTCTGCGATATTATTATTGAGTTGCGCTTCATTAACATTAAAAGTGCCATACAGTGCATGTGCCCCTATAAATTTCGCACCTACAAAGCGACTCGTCGCATCTAAAGGAGCTAACAATTGTGCTAAAGTGTAGCCTACCGCACCCTCAGCGTGATAATCTTCTTCTGCACTTCCTACAGAAACTGCTGCAGCAAACTGTTTTCCTTGTAATTTATCCCCAGTAGAACCGTAAGCCCAACCATACTCTAATACTTCATCAAAATATTGTTTGAATAAAGGCGGATAACTATACCAATACAATGGAAATTGGAAAATAATAGTTTCGTATTGCTCTAACAATTGTTGCTCCGCTTCAATATCAATAACTTCATTTGGATAAATCGAATACAAATCATGTACAGTGACCTCATCACGTTGTTGCAAAGCTAATTTCCATGCTTTATTTACTTTTGACTGTGTCATATTTGGATGTGCGATAATAACTAAAGTTGACATTTTTCCCTCCTAAAAAGACTCATTTAATAAGTTAATATTAAATGAGTCAATATTATAGATACAATATATTTGTTTGAAACTACAATAATCACTACTGCTCTTTAGAATAGTCAGTATTTGTTGCATAATCTGCAATTGCCTTTTTTTGTTTCACTTTAGAAACGTAAGTAACGGCTTCATTTCTATCAAAAATAGTTAACCCAGTAATATCTTTGCCCTTGTTAGGTCGAATAAAACTAGCTAAATATGAAATAATAAACGCAATTAAAAATGAGATGATAGATACAAAGAATGGTGAATTGTCCCCACCAATATTGTTAAAAATATAAGCAAAAATAACACCAAAAATTAAACCAATAATTACGCCGAATGCGTTTGTACGTTTAGTGAAAATACCAACTGCAAATACACCAGCTAGTGGCACACCAAATAATCCAGTAATAAGTAAGAATAAATCCCAAATATCATTTGAATCAGCAGCAATTAAATAGATAGACATTGCATAACCAAATAAGCCTGAAATAATTATGATATAACGTGCAAACGTTACTTCACTTTTTTCATTACCCTTCCCAAAAAAGCGATGTTTTATATCTACAGAAAAACATGCTGATATCGAGTTCAAACTTGAAGATATCGTTGATTGGGCAGCAGCAAAAATTGCTGCAATTAATAATCCACCAACAAAAGGAGGCATTTCAGTTAAAATAAAATACGGTACGATAGACGACGTATTAAAACCATTAGGTAGTGCGCTACTATGATTATAAAACGAATATAACATTGTTCCCATACCGTAAAATATAGGTGCTGATATTAGTGCCAATATACCATTTGTCCACAATGATTTAGAAGTTTCTTTCAACGAGTCTGATGCTTGGTAACGTTGAACGACGTCTTGACTTGCAGTATATTGATGTAAATTATTAAAAATGTTACCTAAAAATATAATCGGTATAGCCGCTGCTGCTGTATTGAATTTCCAATTGTCAGCGCTAATTATTTTTTTATTGTTCATTGCATCTGTAACCAATGTCCCCATACCATTTGGTAAATGAACAACCCCTAAAATAATAATGACAACAGCGCCACCAAGTAAAATGACACCTTGAATAAAGTCACTCCACACAACACCTTCAAAACCACCTAAAAACGTATATAAGATACATAAAATACCTACGAGTGAAGCTACAACAAATGGATTTAAATCCGATACAGATGTAACCGCTAAAGTTGGTAAATAAATTACAATAGCTACTCTTCCCAAATGGAATAAAATAAACAACAAAGAACCAATCACTCGTATACTAGGTCCAAAACGCGCTTCTAAATATTCGTAAGCTGACGTGACATTCAATTTCTTGAAAAATGGTACATAGAAAAAGATCAATAAAGGTATTATTGCTACAATAGTAATATTTCCAACTATATAAGACCAATCTGTTAAAAAGGCTTTTTCTGGTGTTGACATAAAAGTAATTGCACTTAAAGTTGTCGCATAAATAGAAAAGCCCACAGCCCAAGATGGTAACCTACCACTGGCAGTAAAAAAGCTATCAGTATTTTGTCCTGCACGTTTAGTGAAGTACACCCCAATTAGCAACATGATAAAAAGATAGAGTAAAATAGCTACCCAGTTCCAAAACCCAAACCCCACTTGTTCCATGAACAATCAACCCCTTAAGTTAAAAATTATAAGTTATATTTATCTATAAGTGTCTCTAACTGTGCTCTATTATTTTCATTAAATGGTTTAAATGGTTTTTTTGGTAAACCACAATCTAGACCACGTGCTTTTAATATTTCTTTTAACGTAGGATAAATCCCCATGTCTAAGATGCCTTCAATAATATGATTAGTGTCATGTTGAATAGCATAAGCTTTAGCAACGTCACCTTGTTGCGCATTTTCAAAAATAGCACGTGCACGCTTACCATTAACGTTATACGTTGACCCAATAGCACCATCAACTCCCGAAATAGTTGCTTGTACCAACATTTCGTCAAACCCCGAGAAAATTAATTTATCCGGGAAATGTTCACGGATTCTTTCAAGTAAAAAGAAATTAGGTGCTGTATACTTTACACCAATTACTTTGTCATGTGAAAATAACTCTTCAAATTGTGTCATTGATATATTAACTCCAGTTAAATCTGGAATAGCGTAAACAATTAAATTATTTTGTGTTGCTTCAATGAGTTCAAAGTAATAATCTTTTATTTCTTCAAAAGAAAATGGATAATAGAACGGCGTAACAGCAGAAATTGCGTCGTAGCCTAATTCAGTTGCGTATTGACCTAATTCTATAGATTCGTTTAAATCTAGTGCACCAACTTGTGCGATTAATTTAGCGTCATTTCCAATGACATCTTTGACTACTTTAAAAATTTGTTTCTTTTGTGCAGTGTTAATTAAAAAGTTTTCTCCTGAACTTCCATTAACGTATAAACCATCTAACCCTTCTTTATCTATAGCATTACGTGCTATTTGTTTTAATCCCTCTTCTTTTACCTGACCATCCTCATCAAAGGGAACTAATAACGCTGCATACAAACCTTTCAAATTATCTTCCATGTTATAAACCTCCATTATTTTCGCTATTTAACTATTTTAGCTACGCTCAAAACTTAATTTTTTAAGTACATAACTAAACGTTACCTATTAGAAATTTTACTTTACAGCTAGAATTGTAAACGCTACCATAAAACTTAGCAATAGAATTCTGAAAATTATATACGTTTAATAAGCACATTAATGAAAATATTTTTCACAAATAGTCTAAATGGAGGTCATCGCATGTCGTACAAAATTGTTTTAGATGTAGGGGGTACACAAATAAAATCTGCTGTACTTGATGAAAATGCTAATTTAGTAACCTTTAATAGCATCCCAACGCCTAATAACATTACTGATTTTATTTTAGATGAGGTCATCCAAATAGTAGAACAATATAAAGAACTGTATCATTTAGATCCAGTCTACGTTGGCATCTCTAGCACTGGCGTTATAAATCGCGATACAGGAACGGTAGTTTATAGTAGTCCCACGATTGCTAATTTTACAGGGACAAACTATAAGCAAGCATTAAGTCATATTACTCCGTTTGTCTATGTCTGCAATGATGTTGATGCCGCACTATTAGGAGAACTACACACATATCAATATGCACAACAACAAATATTTTGTTTAACTTTAGGCACAGGTATTGGAGGCGCATTTTACACTTCAGAAACAGGTTTATATCAAGGTGCCAACTCTCGTGCCAATGAAATTGGTTATATGCTATACCGTCCTGATAGTGAAACGACTTATGAACAACGGGCAGCTACTTCAGCATTACAAACCCAAATTACTCATCAATATAGTTCAACTGATGTAGATGTTAAATCGTTATTTCTTCAAGCTAAACAAGGAGATGAAACAGCAAGTGCTTTATTACACACTTGGGGTAAAGACGTCGCAGAAGGCGTAGCACAAATTCAATTACTTTATGATCCTGCGTTAATTTTAATTGGTGGCGGAATTTCTGCACAAGGTGATCAATTATTGCAATATATTGTACCTTATGTCTCTTATTTTTTACCTGCCAATTATGAACATGCACCTATTCAAACTACGCATGCGTTAAATAATGCTGCATTACTCGGTGCAGGTAGTTTAATAACACTTTAACCAACTAACCTAAATTAAATAATTGTCGTAACTTCCGTTTATACAATACTTAGGGCCAGAACATTAATAATGTTCTAGCCCTATATATTACGGTTTATCATGTAAAATAACATCTTTTGTTTTTTGATAGACTCGATGTAAATGCTCATCGTCTAATAATAAGTAACTGACAATATCTATTAAAAAATGTGTCGCAATTTGTGTATTAATAAACCTTGTATCATTATTTCTGGATTGGTCTGTCGTAATCAATACTAAATCTGCACATGCTGTAAGTGCACTACCTTCATAGTTAGTAATTGCTACTACAAAAGCACCTTGTTGCTGTGCAATCCCTGCAGCTGAAATTAACTCTGTAGTTTCACCACTGTTCGAAATAGCGACAAACGTATCCGAACCTGTTAATAATGACGCTACAATTTTCATTTGATGAGAATCTGTCGATACATTCCCTTTTAAGCCCATACGCATCGTTCTATAATAAAATTCAGTTGCTGTTAATCCTGAACTCCCTAATCCAGCAAAAATTATTTGTCTACTACGCATAATTTGATTTACAAAATTTTGAATATCAATATCTGAAATAAACTCGCCAGTTTGTTGAATTGTATTTTGATGATAGTTATGAATTTTTTGGATGAGCGGGCTATTCTCAATTTCTTGATTAGTCATTTCCTGTTGCAAATTAAATTTCATATCTTGAAAGTTTTCATAGTCTAATTTATTGGAAAAACGTGTAATGGTGGCAGGTGAAATGCCTACACTATTCGCCAATGAATTAATAGTAGAAAAGTTATCATCAAATTGATTATTTTTTATATAGTTAACGATTTCTTTATCTGCTTTAGTAAATAAATGTTTATAGCGTTGCACTCTATTATCAAATTTCATCTGTGCGTCTCCCCTTTTTAATATAGCCATATTTTACTATAAACGAAAAGTTTTTTCATTAATACTATAACTATTGATTATTTTTTTCCTAATGTTATATTGATATTACTTTAATTAAATCACTATATCTTAAAATTTAATGTTATGGAGTGTGTATTTTATGTTACCTAATGGATTAATCGTATCTTGCCAAGCTTTACCTGATGAGCCACTACATTCATCTTTTATTATGTCAAAAATGGCATTAGCAGCTTATGAAGGTGGTGCTGTTGGAATTAGAGCAAACAGCAAAGCAGATATTTTAGAAATTAAAAAAACAGTTGATCTACCTATCATTGGTATTGTTAAAAGAGATTACGATAATTCCAATGTTTTTATTACTGCCACTAAAACAGAGGTACAAGAATTACTTGAAAGTGGTTGTGAAGTCATTGCACTTGAAGCTACGAATCAACCTCGACCACAAGAAAGCTTAGCAGAATTAGTAGCATATATCCGTCAAGAAGCACCACACATTGAAATAATGGCTGACATCTCTACTGTTGAAGAAGCAAAACAAGCAGAAGAACTTGGTTTCGATTATATTGGCACAACGTTAAGAGGCTATACAACATATACATCTGGTCATGTTTTATATGAAAATGATTTTGCCTTTCTAAAAGAAGTAATTGCTAATGTGAATACTAAAGTGGTTGCTGAAGGAAATGTTGTGACACCAGATATGTTTGCGCGTGTAAGTGAATTAGGTACGCACTGTACAGTAGTCGGCGGTGCTATTACACGTCCAAAAGAAATAACACAACGCTTTGTATCTGCTGTTGCTACTCCCAAACATTAATTTAACTTAAAAAGCGTAGCTATCTATATTCAACGAACGTTTCATTGAAATAAGATGGCTACGCTATTTTTTCATTTATAACTTTATTGTGAGCTATACCGCTTCTGCAATAAATATTTTTCTATCTTCCCATTCGCCTGTTTGGTAATTATAGTTGTCACAAGTAATTAGAGTTAATTGCTTTTTATTGCTGTTTTGTTCCTCTAATACATGAACATCACTGGGCTTCACATCATATATTTTCGTTATTTGGTAATGACGCTTGTCCTGTCCTACTTTAAAATACACATCACTACCTATTTTTGAGGCAGTTAAATTAGTAAATTGATAATGTCGAAGATTCGTATGTGTATGACCTGCTATTGCAATATTTTGATCATCTAATGATTCATCAGCTTCTGCAAAGCTGATGCCTTTTTCTAACTGTTTAGGTGTTGCCGGCCCTTGATATACAGGCTCTTTAATATCAGCATCAGGTACAGTTAAATATCCTACCATAGTTGATGCATTTTGCTGTTTCGTAGACTCAGTAGACTGATGTTGCTTAGCATCATACTGTTCTACTTTATCTGATGCTTCCTTGTTATAAAAATAATTAGCTATATAAGGCTGTACCAATAAATAAACAGCTACTAACAAACATACTATTCCTAACAACGACAGTAATATATTAATCCTTCGTTTCAACTTAACTACGCCTCTTTCACTTGAATTACTTATGGTTAATATAGCATTGTTTTTTTATAAATCATACCTCTGTTTACAAAACGAAAAAATTGCTCACTAATTACAAAAATTATCACAAGCTTGCAACAATAAAGGGTTCAAAAGTGCACATCAATTTTGTAAAATTGCTGTCATCTTCTAAACCCTAAAAGTTAAAATCATATTCACCATGATTTCCATAATATATATGCTTCACATTAAACATCTTATAGTTAAATTACCTACCTATTTATTTCAATCCATTTCACTAATTCATGCAAATTATTTACTGCAATTGTAGGTTTCACACCATTATCATCAAATAAGTCATTGCGTCTATTAACCCAAGCTGTATCAAAACCAAAGTTCTCAGCTCCTGTAACGTCCCACGAATTTGACGACACAAACAATATTTCACTACGTTTTACTTTATAATAATTTAATACTAATGCATAACTGGCTGGACTTGGCTTATATTGTTTAACTTCGTCGACACTCATAACTGAATTAAAGTATTCAGCGATTTCAGAGTTATCCACTAATGCACGTAACATATTATCATTTCCATTAGACAATATAGCTAAATCTAATGGCTTGTCATTTAACTCAGCTAGAGATTTGGGCACTTCTTTAAAGTATTCTAAATTTTGATAACCATTAAACAATTCATTAATATCATCTCTATTATACGGTACATTATAAACTTCTAAAGTATGTCGTAATGCATTTTTGGTAATTTCATCATATCTTGTATAACGTTCCATAACTTGACGTAGTGTTGCATGATATAATTGTGTCTTACGCCATAAATTAGTTATTTCTGTAGCATGTTCTTTGTTTAACTCTGCAACTTTATCTTTAATTGACATAACATCAAATAATGTGCCAAAAACATCAAAAACAATAACTTTATACATAAAATACCCCTTTCTCTACAAAACAATCAGTACTTATTATTTATCACTAAAGTTAAACGTTGAAACAATTTTTTAATTAATTTTAATACTAAAAAATAAAAGGTAAAATGTATAATCATAAAATGATACATTCTACCTTTTATATTTAAATAATTACATTAACAATTAATATAAATCCTAATCCTAATATAGATAATATAGATTCTAATAAAGTCCATGTTAAAAATGTTTCTTTCATGCTTAAACCAAAATACTCTTTAAACATCCAAAATCCAGCGTCATTAACATGTGAACAAAAAATACTTCCTGCACCTATAGCAAGCACAACTAATGAGAGATTAACATCTACGGTTTGTAATAAAGGTAATACAATACCAACTGATGATATAGCTGCAACTGTAGTAGAACCTAATGCTACACGTAAAATAGCTGCTGCTAACCATGCTAATACAAGGGGTGACATTTGTGAGTCATGAAATAATTGTGAAATAGTGTCGCCAACACCACCATCGATTAAAATTTGCTTAAATGTACCGCCACCACCGATGATTAACAGTAGCATGGCAATTGGAGTAATAGCATTTGAGACAGTGTCCATTATTTGATTCATTGTTTGTTTACGTCTGATTCCCATAGTATATATAGCGATCAAAACTGCAATTAACATCGCCGTTGTAGAAGAACCTATAAAATAAATAAATCCTTCTAGACCTTGAGCGTGTCCGTCTTCATTACCTGTAATCAATTGAACAACTGTCGCAAATAACATCAATACTACAGGACTTAGAGCCGTTAACAAACTTAGTCCAAAACTTGGCATCTCTGATTCATCGATATTCTTAATATCACCCGTAACGGCTTGATTCCCCTCTTTTGCCAAAGCGCTTGGTGCCAATTTATACGCAATTTTAGGAAAAATATCACCAACGATAATTGCTAATGGAATACCAATAATGATACCGTACATTAATACATGGCCGATATTCGCATTTAGTGCTTCAGATATTGCGACTGGTCCAGGATGTGGTGGTAAAAAACCATGCGTTACAGCGATTGAAGTCGCCATAGGTAAACCTACAGATAAATTAGAAATCGACATTCTTTTAGCTAGTGTAAATACTAATGGTACTAATAGAACAAAAGCAACCTCTAAAAATAAAGATATTCCGATAATGAATGATGCAATAATCATTGCCCAAGTAACGTATTTTTTACCAAATGTATTAATTAATGTGTCAGCAATGCGAGTAGCACCGCCACCATCGGATAATAATTTACCTAGGATGGACCCTAATCCAAAAATAATCGCGATATGTCCTAATGTATCGCCCATCCCTTTTTCAATAGTTTCTACAATTTTATCTATAGGCATCCCTAAAATCATACCAGTTGCCATAGAAGTAATAATTAATGCTATAAACGTATTTAATTTAAAGACCATGATTAATATTAGTAATATGGCTACGCCTATAACGACACCTATAATTGGCCAAAACTCTCCCAACATAAACATCCCAACTTTCATTTTTATTTATTTAATTGATATACTTCAGTTAATGTTTCTGTAGCTCCAACATTTCCTGGGAAAATAACATATGGCATATTTTCATATTTTGCTTCACTACCAGTTAGCCAAATTGGTACGCCTTTAGTAATTTGGCCAATAACTGTCGCTTTTTTAATATTCAATCCTTTAGTGGCAACATCACTTGAAGTAATACCGCCTTTTGCGATAATGAAATTAGGTTTAAGTGTTAAATTACTAACAATTTCGACTAAACAATTAGAAATATTTGTCGATATACTTAAATTATTAGTTAAATCAGCTGTCTTAATTACATCTCTAGACGTATAAACAACAACGTCTTCACCTTGTGCAATCAACCTTTCGACCTGTGCAATGATAGATTTTATATAGTCAGTTAAACTTGGTTTTGTTACTTCTGTCACATCAAATTCAATAGTCTGAATATCGGAATGAGCAATTAAATGATTCAACTGATCCGATGATTTTTTGACATGTGATCCTACAATAATAATGCCGCCATGTGAATTGTCACTGACATCATTTAAATTTATAATTTCTCCAGGTGTTTCACATATTGCTTTTACAAATGATGCTGCTGTACGGAACATAAATTGCTTTTTATGTGTACTTAAATAAGAAGTAAGACAAGCTACAAAGAAATCTAAATCTTCATCATTTAATGCATCAACAACTACTGCATCAAAATGTTGCAAGTCATCGAAAAGTGACATTATCGTCTCACTCTCACGATTACGCAATTGTTGTAAAGTAATGTGATATACATCGTCTGACTTGATATCACCATTACTTTTTTCTGCTATAAAATCATCCATACGTTCAGCACTAAAGCCAAATGTTGTATCTTGTGCAAATTCACTGTTGGCTACCGGAATATAGGCATCATCTTCTTGTAAATAATGTATTCCGTTATACGTATACCTTTGTCCTTCGAAAAATGCTGGTATATAAAATACGCCATCAAAACCATGACTTGCGCTATCATTAAGCACTTTAGGTTCAAGATAAAAATGACCGCGTAACGTTGAGTCACCTCTACTAATAACTATAAAAGGTTGATTTAATTCTTTAGAAATTTGTTCAATGTTCGTCATTATTTCTTTATGCACAATTGTAGTTTCTTCTTGATTAAGCGCACGGGAATTAGTCAAAATATAGAACATTTGATTTGCTTGTTGAAAGCCATCTTTAATGTATTCTAATGACCAATCTGTATAAACTGGTAAATCTTTCACAGTTTGTGTACCAGTAGGATCGTCATCTAACACAATTATTTTATACGTTAAACTTTCTAAACCTTTGTCTATTTCATCTTGTTTTTGTTCTAAAATTAAGTTTTTATTTAGCATATTTCCACCTACATATTGTTGATTTTTTCAAAATATTTAATAATTCCAGAGTGATCATTAAGACCATTGCCTGCAATTACTTCAGCTTTGTAAATTTCTTTTACTTGGTTAGTTAGCGGTAACGTTAAATCAACTGTATCCGCAGTAGACACTACATTTTTTAAATCTTTCAGATTAATGTTTAAAGTGCCACCAGCTTGATAATTTTGCTCAATCATTTTTGGAAATTTAGCATCCATCACAGAAGAACCGGCCAAGCCATCTTTAATAGCGCTGTACATCGCTTCTAAATTGATATCAAATTTTTTCGCTAACACCACTGCTTCTGATAGTGCTGAAATGTTCATATTAACGATTATTTGGTTCGCTAATTTTACAACACTACCAGCTCCAACATCTCCTACTCTAATAACAGATTGTGCTACGGGATCTAATATTTTTGTGATGACATCTAAGTCTACTTCTTTACAACCTACCATGACCGATAGTTCTCCAGTGATTGCTAATGGTTCCCCACCACTTACTGGTGCATCAACATATTTCACATTTTTTTCTTCTAACACTTTACTTATTTCCAATGACTCATTGGGCGTTAACGAACTCGTATCAATTACATGTTTTACTGCAATATCTTCATACTTTAATACAGCATTTTCTCCACTATATAATACAGCTTTAACAATAGCCCCATTTGGCAATGACGTAATTAAACAGTCAACTTGCTGTGCTATTTCTTTAGTTGTTGCTATCACAGCACCATATTGTTGCATTTCTTGTTGTGCTTCATTATTTACATCATTTACTAAAACTGTTTGTCCTGATTTCAACAAATTTTTCACCATAGGTTTCCCCATAATTCCTAAACCAATAAATCCAATTTTCATATTTTTACCTCCACTGAAAACGTTTACATATTATTGTATACCAAAATTATTAAAATGTATACATTTTGTTCTAATTTTTTTTATAGTACACTATGTATAGTGAGGTGACAGTAGTGAAAAACGTAGAACAATCTATTTATCAAAAAATCAGAAATGACATAATTAACGGGGATTTAATTCAAAATGAAAAAATAACAGAGACTAAGTTAGCTAAAAAATACAATGTTAGTAGAACTCCTATAAGAGAAGCATTAACACAATTAGAATTAGAATATTTTATTAAAGATGGTTATGTCTTTATACCGACATCAGAAGAGTATCGTCAAATTTTCGAAATGAGAATACTGCTAGAATCTTACGCTTTGCGTAAGGCAGCTGTAGTGTATACCGAAGAAGATTTATTAGAATTACAAAGTTATACCGAAATTGATATGGATTCCTTAGAAGAAGAACAAATTATTCAAACAAACGATGCTTTTCATAAAAAAATTATGGCAGCTACTAATAATCAATTTATCTTAAACAACTATCAAAAATTACAAAGTTATATTTATTTGTTTAGTAAAACTGTTATAAACAAACGTAGACCTGGCTTAATTGAGGAACATGCAGAAATAGTTGCCGCCTTACGTAATAGAAATACTGATAAAGCTGTAGCATTATTAGAACAGCATTTGAACAATGATTTAGAATTCAGTTTATATTACTTAAATAATAAATCTTGATGTATACAAGCCATAGTTTGTTAAACTTTTGTAAATCTTCACTTTTCATGCTTTTTTTACTTTTAAAGTGGTTATAAATAAGTAAGAGAGGATGTGGAGATAATGAGCAAACAAATTTTCTTGGATATCGTAAACCTTTGTAGTATCGGCTTGTTTTATTTATTACTTATTGTCTTAACGCTATTTACATTAGATTATTTTAATATGCACACAAGTGGATCTTTATTTTTATTATCATTAAGCTCTATGACTGTTATTCAAATATTTAACCATGCGGAATTTAATGGCTTACTCACACTATTTTCACTTGTAACTGTAGTTGTTATTGCATGCAAATCAATACACCTCTATATCATGGAACGCTAATCGCAATAAGATATTGAGTAAAGAAATTATACGGTTTGCCAGTACATCTTCAAACATATTTAATCTTGTTTATATTCGATAAAAATTATATAATAATCTCGAGGATGGTAAGCGCAAACATTATAGTTTATTATAGTCTAAATTATTTACTTTGCTTTAGCGCACCTAAATCAATTGCTCATATAATCAATGTTATACCATTCTCAACAATGGTCTTACTCAGACTGATTGGACAGACTTAAAACTACCTTCAGGCAGTAGTTTTAAGTCTTTTTTATGTTAATTAACTTTTTAAAATTCCCCCACTTTTTTTAGTGCAACACTATAAAATTTTAATCACTTTTTTAATAATTTTCTCCTTTACCATTACAACGATTAAAAATATTAGTATTTACTATGTTTTTATTAATCTTTCTTGTAGACACTCCCTATAGATTGTTTAAAACGGTACACTTGATATAAATGAAATTATAATTTGAGGTATTTACTAATGAAAAGTACACTTACCATCCTTCATCACATCAAAGCGCCTATGCGTAGATGCTTAAATGAAGTTATAGTTTTACTGCCTTTAGCGGAATCTAATATCGTCAATATTAATGGCAATCTCCACACTTTTAAGCATGGTCTAATTATTAATCACGGTGACCTTTACCAACATGTACAGACAAATTATCTACTTTCGTTATCCATACCATTAGCATCGTTTATTGAACGTGATGCTTTATTCTCCCATAGTTATCTAGACTATAATTTAATTCGGTCAAAAACTAAGTTACACCAATGGTTAACTTATTACTTAAAAACCAAATTTATCGATAAAACCATCGACACATCAATGGTATCTGACGTTATAACTTTATTACTAGCTGAAGCACAAATTAAATTACAACAACCTTATTTACCTGTTTGCAATGTTACTTCTAAATTATTGAAAAATATTTTGGTATTTATTAATAATCACATTACTGAACCGTTATTAGCCAAAATATTAGCCCAACGTTTTTATATTTCACAGTCTTACATCTCAATACTTTTTTCCACACATTTACAAATGCAATTTAAACCTTATATTACAAGTTTAAAAATTAAGCAAGCGCTCATTGATTTATTGACTGGACAGCATAATATACATGATTTAGCACTAAATTATAGTTTTTCCAATGTTTCAACCTTTTCTAAACAGTTTAAAAAATATATTCAGTTACCACCTAAAAAATTTTTTTACTACTACAAGTATCACAATAATATGGATCAAGATAGCTTGACTATTTCACCTATTAGCCATCAAATATGTCTAAGTCTACATAACTACATGTATAATATTACGACACCTAAATCATATACTTTAGAGTTGCAGCACAATTATCCTACGATGTATTTCAAACCACCGCAGACGATTATAAAATTGGCAAATTTCCATGAATTTCTTAAGTTTACGCATACTCAGCTTGATTATTTTGACTTATCTTACCTCCCAAATCCAATTTTATATATAGAACATATTGAACACTCTATATTTAATACGATTGATAAAGCTTATTTTATTAAGTTGCTACAGCAATTAAAAAGTTATAATTGCAGCCTTTTATTACCGGTAAACTCACTATTTATGTTTAATAAAATGAATGACAGTTTTCTTGTAGAACTTAAAAATGATAGTTTATGTCGAGAATACTTAAGCACTATACAACTTCTTTTTAATCCGCAACTTTTACCACTAAACAAAATTAGAGTTTTAAAAAATCTTATTTCACGGAAATATGCAGCAGTTAACTGTGGTTTATTAGTAGATGATTTCTTTCAAACCACTGACGTCACTCACAACCATATAGTGGCACACTTAAATGCCTTGCCTATGGATTTTTATATTATCAATATGGATTTAACGATGTTAGCGCAACAGTTAGCTAAAATATATAATATAGACTCAACTAACATAAAAAATATTATTGCCTATTTTCTCGATGATTTAGAAGAGCATGCACATAAATTAATTTTCATTCATTTAACCTATAATGCGTTGCAACAATATTACTCACCAACTACTAAAATCACGCATGCCCACTTAGTAGATTTTATTGTATCTTTATCTTCGCGCATACGTGGTTTAGGATTCCCGTTATACTGTGATAACCATAATAAATTAATGTTAATGACAGTGCATGAAAATTATTTACCAATAATGCATATTTACCAAATGTTAGCGCCTTTTATGAATTGTCATGTATGTCTTCATAACATGGGACTGCTTCGTAAACAACATCAAAATTATGAACTGTTAGTCCATAATGGAGATTTGATTAATAGTGATTCCGAAACATCTACTGCCCTAAATATTAATCATCATTTTCATACAACTTTTTCAGTTTTTAGCAAACTGTTAAATGATTCTTTTGGTTCAATTGATTATTTGTTACCATCAGCAAAACAAATGCAAAACTTACAACTCGACACATTTATAATTAAACAAATCAATCAATCAAACCATCCACAGTCACAGTATAAATTATTTTCCGTACATGAACCGTTAACATTTTCACTTCAATCAAATGCATTGTTATATCTCATATTAGCGCCTACTAAATAAAAGCCTGGAACATCAAGTTCATGGACAAGTAAAAAGAATCATTGTTCTTGTATCTGTCGGATTTTGATACACATCCTAATTTTATAAAAGTATTTTATTATAAAATCACATATGAATCCGACGTATTTTAGCGAGATTCTTGAGGGAACAGGAGAAACTGAAGACTTCACACTAAGACAGTGTACGAGTAAAGCATGTACAAAAACTACCCACAAGATCGGAAACTTCTTCTGTAACCTCTTATTTTATTGTCAGTAAAATCTTAATTATTAGTTATCCTAAACGCTTTCTATAGATTGGCAGGGCTTTGGGACGACTCTTGCGGGAATAGCACTTGCCGAAGACTACAGGCTGAGGCAGTGCCCGCGGAAAGCGTGCACAAAAACTGCCCACAACTCCTAAACACAAAATAGCACTCAGGTGACTTGAATTAAATCATCTGAGTGCTATTTTTCTGATATTTATGTCATAAATTTTTATATTAATTATCAAACTCTAACTTAAGAGATGGTGTAGCAATAACAAAATCTTTTTTCAATACACTAGCTTTTAACTTGTCAGTAGTTGCTAATTCATACGTCCAACTATTTTTTGTTGGTTTCTGTGATAAATAACCAGTAACAAAGCTATCTTGATATAACAATGAAGCCATACCAGTGCTCAATATATAATTGAATTCAATTGGTTCGATTGTCACAGTTAATTTGCCTTTTGTTGTTACTTTTAACATGTTTGTTAATTCATTTTCTGTTAAATAGAACGATAAATTATCAAAGTCTTTCGTAAAATATGGCGTAAATCGATAATATTTGCCATTTTGTTGCACGATAGTACTTGTTTCTTTTGCATAAGGATATTTATTACGTTTGTTCCCTATACGTTTATCAATAGTCATATTACCTATACGCATTTCTAAAAATGCATCCCAAACCTTTTCTTTTAATAAATAAGGTACGACATCATTTAATTGCGTTGTAAACTTGAAGTTAGTTTGATTGTTCACTGTTAATGGAACATACACAATTTCCTTTTTATTACGTGATACCAATTTAAGTTGTAACTGATTGGCAATTTGGTTTGGATTAATCATTGATTTTAAAAATGTTAATTCTAATGAAAATTGTTGATCGTCAAAGTTGAATTGCGTCATTTTTATGTCCGGTTTAGTAACATTTTCAAAATCAAAAAACGGTTCATGTTGTGCAAACTGTATTTGCAATAAATTTTGGTTTGCTTTGAAGTTATAATAGTGACCATTGCGATAACTTTCTTCCACTATTTGATAATGGTCAAAATCTTTTTGTCGTGCATAATACAATAATGGACGGGTTGCAGCATTTACCAACGCATCTACTTCTTTCGGCACTCTTAAAATAAAGTCACCTAAAGCTTCAATCCATTGTTGTTGCTGTTCAGCTTTAATATTGAGCGAAAAGTTTTTTGTACGTGAAAATGAAAAATGTCGATCTATAAATTTAGCTAAAATTTCATTCGTGTGCTCTAAATTACGCTGTAATATTTCATCAACAATTAGTGACATCACTTGGTAAAATTCATTAGGTGCAACATATGCTGAACTCATATGTTCACCTTCTCTTTTCGTTGCATAATAATATGATTTGTCCGCTAAAACTGCTATTTTCTGAGCGTTGATATACGCTTTCATTGTAAATAACTGGTCTTCAGCACTCTTTAATTCTTCTGGGAAATAAATGTTATTATTACGCAATAAAGACGTACGATAGAATTTAGTTGGGCTTAAAGTATAAATAATACGTGAATCAAGCAAAGTAACTTCGTCTCGTGTTTCTTGGAACATCGACTTCGGTACACCTCTACCATTAACGCCTTCCATACGAACTAAGACAACGTCCGCATTATTTTGATTTACAAATTTTGACACATCCAATAATGTATCTTTGTGGATATAATCATCTGAATCTACAAAGAAGACGTATTCCCCTTGAGCTAAATCAAACGCTGTATTTCTCGGTTTTCCTGGTCCACCAGAGTTTTGATCTAGTTGATCGACTATTAAATTCAATTTCTTTTTGTAAGACTCGACGAGTTTAAGTGTATTATCTGTCGAACAATCATCTACTACAATAACTTCAAAATCTTGTTTATTTAATGTTTGTTTAACCAAACTATTCATTAATTCTTTAATGTATGCTTCTGAATTATATGTCGGTACTATTATTGAAAATTTCATGTTACAAAGTCACCCCTAATTTAAAAAACTGAAGATACACAATAATATAATACATCGCTTACTGGTGTATACTATTGTTATCCTCAGTTTATATTATAAAAACACCGTCTACTAACTGCCAAATAAGTTACGAACTAAGCGTTCACTAGAACGGCCATCTTGATATTTAAAGTGTTTATCTAAGAATTTTGGTACTTTTTCTTGTTCAAAATCTTCGTTATCAAGCGCGACGATTAAATCGTCAAATGATTCCACAATTTTTCCTGGAACAAAAGTTTCATACGGTTCATAAAAGTCTCTAGAAGTTATATAGTCTTCAAGATCAAATGCATAAAATAGCATTGGTCGTTTGAACACTGCAAACTCATAAACTAATGAAGAATAGTCACTTATCAGTATGTCTGTAACAAATAGTATATCATTTACTTCTCGGAAGTCTGAAACATCTATAAAATACTCTTGATACTCTCTAGGAATTGTTAACTTATTTTTAACAAATGGATGCATTTTGAATAATACAACTGCATTATTCTCTTTACAATAACGTGCAAATCGTGCAAAGTCGATTTTAAAGAATGGATAATGCGCAGTATGATGTCCATTCCCTCTAAACGTTGGCGCAAATAAAATTACCTTTTTGCCTTTTATTATTGGTAATGTTTCTTCCATTTCAGCTACAATTTGTTGTTCGTATGTTTTATCAAATAAAATATCTGTTCTAGGAACACCTGTAGGTATAATATTTTGTTCTTTAATACCAAAAGCTTCGCCATAAAATGGAATATCTGTTTCAGAAGAAACAAATGCTTTAGTGTAGTTACGGTGATTCACAGAATTAAAGAATGGACCACCTTTTTTACCAGTACGACTATAGCCAACTGTTTTAAATGCACCGACTGCATGCCATACTTGAATAATTTCTTGGCTCTTTCTAAATTTCACTGTATATAATAACGGATGGAAATCATCAACAAATATGTAGTCAGCTTTACCTAACAAATATGGGAACTTAAATTTATCAATAAAATCACGACGTGCAGAAATATTAGATTTAAACAACGCATGTATATTATACGTTTTATCTAAATTTTGTCGTAACATTTCATTGTATACATATTCAAAATTACCAGACATTTCAGCACGTGAATCTGAAGTGAAAAGTACAGTGTTTCCTTTTCTCAAATGGAAAAATTTAGAAACTCCAAATATGGTTTTAAATATAAAATTACGTATATTAAATGATATTTTGTTGTACTTCAAACGATACTCTTTTATTTTTTGTTGTATTAAACTCTCTTTTGGTTGAGGCGCCTTAAATGAAATATCAATAACAAATTCATTTACTTCACTAGAAATCATAGGTGTTACCGTATAGGTTGTTTTTTTAGAATTACCACCTCTTTTAAACACATGTTTGAAATATTCTAGTAAAAAGTTATTTTTGCCATTTTTCGTTTCTAACTCTTCATATTTTTCGATGTCTGTTTCATCTAATTCATACTGAGTAGGATCTAGAAGCTTATGATTAATGTTAGCTATATAATCATATTCTCCACGGTACACAAGCAAATATTGCCCAGATGGTAAATAGTTGCCATCATTCAATATAGCAACATTAAAACGTGCTTTAAATGTTTTTCCGCTAATCTCTACATTATTTGCAGGCAACACTTTGGTTTCTGTTAAATTTCTTAGGATAAAATTACGTTTATTTAGCTCTTGTGTAGCATTTTCTACATGTCCTTCAATAAAAAGCTGAATACGCTCCCAATATATATCGTCAATGATTATCTTCGATTTACTCAATTTTAAAATCCTTTCTTATGCAATTGCATGGTCGTGTGCGTTACTTTGCAATATTTCAATATTACATCGTCCATTTTATAACAGTTTTCCCCCATGATGTTGATAAATCCTGTTCAAAAGCATTAACTGCATCATTTATCGTTTTAACTTCAAATTCATTTCCTTTAAGCAGCGATAATTTATCTACTACATCTGGATGTGCTTTATAAAAGTTCGCGACATCTTGAAAATCTTGTGCACCGCTTCTACTACTTCCAATCATTGTAATACCCTTTTCGAGTACAAGTCGGGTATTAATTTCAACTGGATATTCACTGACACCCAAAAGCGCAATACTGCCTTCAGGTGAAATTAAATCAATTATTTGATCAATGGCAGATTGACTTCCTTTACCACCTACACACTCGAAGCCATGATCAAAAGTTACATCTTCTGGCACATTATGAATATGATATACTTGCTCCACAAATGAAAAATGGCTCAGCTTAAAATCAGTTTTACCAAATACATAGATTTTCGCTTCTGGGTATAATTTATGTAATAAGATGGCAGTTATATAGCCTAAATTACCATCACCCCATATACCAAAGCTATTTTTATTTTTTATTGATTTTCGTTCAAAACGTTGAATCGCATGCCAACTTACTGAAACGAGTTCAGAGTAAGCAATCGTACTTAAATCAATATCATCTTCCACTGCAACAACACGATCGTGGTCTAAAAAGACATAATCCTGCATAAAACCATCATAACCACTCGATCTAAACTTACTACTTGGCAAATAGTTTTCCGCAATGACTTCATCTTCTTCGACAGGCATATTTGGCACCATTATAACTTTAGTCCCAATTTTATACTCGCCTTTACTATCATAAACAACTTCGCCTACACCTTCATGAATTAAAGACATAGGTAGTTTTTTTTCTAGCACAGTTTGATTTCTACTACCTGTATAATAGCGTTGATCTGCTGCACAAATTGATAAATATAACGGACGTACAATAACTTTGTCACGTGTTATATCCTCATTATTATAAGTAACTTCAATTTGTCGTGGTGCCACTAATTGATACACTTGATTAATCATATATCATCCCACCCTTAATGATAGAGTTTGCTACTTTAAGATCATAAGGTGTTGTTATTTTAATGTTGTATAATTCTCCTAATACTAGGTTTACTTTTTTGTTAGACACAACTAATATTTTGCAAGCGTCTGTGAGAATTTTTTTCTCATCTGCACTTAGCTCATTATAACTATCACGTAATAAATTTATATTGAAAGATTGTGGCGTTTGCCCTTGATACATCTTATCTCGAACAGGGATTTCATCAATTACCTGTCCACCTTCAGATGTGATGATAGTATCTGTTGCTGTTATAACTGTATCTACTGCGCCATATTTAATAACATTATCAATATTTTCTTTAATAATACGTCTTGTTAAAAATGGACGCACTGCATCATGAGTAACAATTACATCTTCGTCTGTAATTTTATGGTCTTGTTCTATAACATTAATTATACTCATAATGGTTTCATTTCGATCAGAACCACCTTGTACCACTTCTACACGCTCATCTGTAATATGAAATTTACGTAATGTATCTCGTGTATGTGAAATCCATTTTTGAGGCGTAGCAATGTATATTTTATCGAACTCACTCGTTAATAAAAATTTTTCTACTGTATGCACAATGATTGGCTTCCCATCTAAATCTAAAAATTGTTTTGGTAACGGAACATTCCCCATTCTGGATCCGACGCCACCTGCTAATATACCCGCATATATCATATGTATTTCCTCCTCTGTAATAATTCATTTAAGTAAACTATCAAACATGTATACCGAAAGCTACTTGTATTTTAACTCCATATATACCTTCCATGTCCTACCTAGACAGTTATTTTGTTCAAGTGACTCAAAGAAATTTAAGTTGTGTTAGGCTTGTGATTATCATCATCATACCAATTATCATTTTTCTTTGCTAGTTATATCCATTTAATTTAAATCTATTTAAATGGTAACTATTTACTATTATTAAAGCATAGATACTGGTTTCACTTGTAATTGAATAATTGACTCACCTTATATGTCAACATCTCGATTAACTAAATATACGTTATACTATTCCCGATATTTATTAAAATAAAAGTTGTTCAAATAAAAAACTTCTATCGCACTAACCATTCGGTTTGTACGACAGAAGTCATTAAAGTCTATATTATCTGTTACCTACGTCTTGTCCTATTTCAACAGTCTTATCATTTTTATTGTAAATGACACCTTGTACACTGCCAAAGTTTGGATCATTACGCTTTTCTTCTACACTATATCCAAGACTTTTGAAGACATTAATATCTTCATCACTCATAGCATTTTCATAAAATACAGTAGATCCATCATTATAAAATCTCGGTTTATCGATAGATTCTTGTAAAGTCCCATCACCTCTTAAGTAATCAACCAACACTTCATTAAGCGTTGTAGGTATTTTGTTACCACCAGGTGTTCCTATACCCATATAATAATCGGATCCCACCACGATAGAAGGTGCTGTGTATGACCGTGGAATCTTATGCTTACCATGGAAGTTAGGACTATTCGGGTTGTTAGAGAAGTTAGACAATGAATTATTCATATAGAAACCTTGTTTCATATATTTACCTGAGCCAAAGAAACTAGATAGTGTGTTTGTTGTACTAGTCATTTTACCTTGCTTATCTACTACAACAAAATGAGTTGTACTCGTGTTATCTATATTATTTGTATTGAAGTCACTACCCATACTAGTATTCATATTCAACTCATTTAATTTACCTAGTAAGTAATCTTGTGATAAATATTCATCATAATCTTGATCTTGTCCATTCACAATGTCTCTATTGCGATACATTAAAGCACGTGATTTTAAAATACCTGTAATATAATCGGTACGATTTTCGGGTGTTGTAGCATTACCAGTTGCTTCATCCACTTTTAAACCTTGTAACATTAATGTCCCACCTAATGGGTTAGAGGCAGAGTATATTTTATGATTTAAGTACGTCGTACTCACCGGTTCTTTCTTTTCAGTTTTATAACTTTCAAAATCTTTTTCTGTTAATTTATCATCTAATTGACTGGATATTTTATCACCAATTTCATCATAAAAATATTCTGGACCATTGTCGCGAATACCTTTTAACGTTTTAGCTAACTCCGGTTGTTTGATGACATCACCTTCGCGTTTTGTTTTTTCATCATCAAAGAAAGGAGAATCTCTATCAACATCAGAACCATAAAGTTTCAAACTTCGTTCTAATTCTGAATCTACTTCAAAACCTTCTTCGGCTAATGGAATAACATGATTTAAAATATCTTTTTCAGACATTTTCCCAGCATCTTTATGTACTGTATGCATGCCATCTACAAATCCTGGCGTACCAATTTTATCCCCTTTTTTATATTTAAAAGAAGAGATATCTTTATATTGCCACTGTTTAGGTGGTACATTTTCTTGTCCATCATAATACAACATGGCACCACCGCCACCTAAACCAGAAGAGTGAGGCTCAGTCACCGCCAATGCATATGAAACACCTATTGATGCATCAACTGCGTTACCTCCATCTTCAATAATTTTATTACCCACTTTGGTAGCAATAGGATTGTTTGACGCTACACCATACTTCTTATTCGCATTTGTTTGGTTATGATCTGCAATTTTATTTTCATATAATTCATCTTTATCATAATTATCTTTTTTGGTAATCATAAAAAAGAGTATCGATATAAGCATAGTTAAAATCAATATGACGATGAGTGTTTTCTTATTGTATATACTCATATTAGCTTGCCCCTTTAGATAAATATTGATGGTGTTTAGCTTCTAGTTCGTTTTGTTCATATTTATCTAAACCTTCATTGGCATTTGCAAACACAATCATCAAGAAAATAACTAAAATGATTGAAATTACCGTAATACTTAACCAATTATTTTTTAGGTTCATAATGGTAGCCTCCTTTCTCTTTTTTAAGATTAATAGTGTCACTTTCAAGTGTGTTTAATAATTTCTTTTCTTCTACCTTATTTGGATTTGCTTTAGAAACTTTTCCAGCTTTCGAACGTAATGGGGTTACTTTAAAGTCTGATGTTTTACCATTCCAATTTTGTTGTACTGCTAATCCTTGTTGGTTTTTTGAAAGGAAGTTTTCAGATGTTACGTTACCTAAACTGTAGAAGATATCAGTATCTTTATATTTTTCAATTTCTTGTACTACTGTATTATGGCCGATAATAACATCTGCACCAGCATCTGCTAACGCGTGCGCATATTTTTGTTGGCGTGTTGTTACATGTCTTTCATCTGGTATCCCCCAGTCAACATTAACTACAACATAATCATTTTGTTCTTTTAATTTCTTGATTAACGGTATAAATATGCTTGGTTCTAAACTAATTGATGTTGTATTTTTTAATGTATCACTGTAATCTGACTCAATATCAGTAAAGGAGACATTAGCTACCTTTTTACCTTTAATATCTTGTTGTACTGTTTTACTATTGATTGGATTAGAACCATTCCCTGTTAAGAAGTTATATCCTGTCTGTGCTTCAACTGCTCTTTGTAAATCTCGTGCTTGCACGTTATCTAATGTTTCATTTATCAAATTAACACTTTTCATATTCAATGATTTCAAATACATGATATTATCAATATTTTCTTGCATATTCACTTTTTGATCATCTGAAAATTGGGACAAATGTAAACTAGTTGTTGAATAATCACTTCCTTTCAAGATATCTTTAACTGCACCAAATGTGTCATTTAGATTATTTTTTCTGATATGGTCATTCATATTGATATTTCCTAGATAAGTCATCCTTAATTCATTATTAGGTTTAGCCATTACTTCTACTGGTGTAATTTTTTGTGCTTTCATAGCAAATATCAATAACACTACAGCAATAATCAAAATAATTGAAGTGTACATCAAATTATATTTTTTATGCCGCTTCGTCCATTTCAGAACACGTTCATCTATTGTAAATCGTTTTGATTTCTTCATATTCCATGCTCCTAACTAGTTGATAAAGCTGTAAAAGAATAGGATGACATATGTAATACATGTCAGTAACATACATGTAGATAATGTGATAATTGCACCTTGCTTTTGAATTGTATTCGCAATAATGCCAGGAATTACCACCCCTATGCCGGACATTTCAACCATCTCAAAGGGGGTTATGGGGTACATCAAGTCAAATATAAATTTCAGTACCATACCAGTTAAAATCATTGCCGCAAACTTCCTACGGCCGTATAAAATAACCACCCTACTAATTCCATGATTGACTATAAAATATGTAATACAACTGATAATTAATACTGATAATAACATTATCGGTTGATCGAAAATTAACGCTAGATAACCAGGAACAACTAAGCCCGCTGGACTAATACCAAATTTTTCTGCAAATAGTAGACTTAAGACGATGCCTACAAACAATGAAAAGTATAACTCTGAACCTATCATATTATTTTATCCCTTCTATGAATTCTGCTATTTTTTTACCTGGGCCATGAATATTACCCACACAGAACACTAACGCATTTTCACATTCTTGATATAACGCTTGTTCTATTTCTTTAAAGTCACTACCTTCAAAATTCAAATAATTTTTTTCTGGATATTGTCGCATCACATCAGTAACCATTTGCGTACTTTTACCTGTACAAATCAACGTATCAAATGGCACATCTTCGATAAAATTTTCAGCAAATGCTTTTGTTCTATCCACCCTATCCGCACGACAATTCAAAATAATAATCCGTTTACTATATGGATAGTTATAAGATTCAATTTTATTTAAAATAGCTTTAGTTGATTGTGGTTCGTTGGCTGCAAAAGCGTTAACATAGACATTAGTTGTTTGATTTGCATTGAAATATTTCACTTCAACTGCTCCAGAATCTGGCGGTGCATCTAACATACCTTGTAGTGCTACATTTCTATCTATACCTAATGCCTCTGCAACTCCCATAGCAATCGCAACATTATCAGGGAAAACTAAATAATCAAACTCTCTTAAAAATGATTCAGGTACTTCATCTTTATCTACAACAATAAGTTTCGTTTTACGTCGTTTCGCAACTTTGGCGAAATATTCCGTATAGTCATCTTTCATGACAACAAGATGTCCTTTATACGGTATGGTTGCTGTAAATGCCTCAGCAACTTCCTTTAATGTAGGCCCTAACACATCCATATGGTCTTCCATCACATTCACAATAACTCCAATATTGGCTTTTACCAAATCCCTTTGGAATGTGATTTGATAGTCTGGGTTAACCGCCATACATTCATTTACGAGTGCGTTCGCTTTTTGTTTTACTACTTTGCGAATAATATCACGTTGCTCACCTATATTAGCCCCTTGTGGCTTTCTATATACCGGATATTCTCTTGGTGTAAACCAATACAGCATACGTGCATCTGTGCCAGTAGTTTTACCAATGACTCGATATTGATCTTCACGTAATGTTCCATAAATTAATCTTGTAATAGTGGATTTCCCCCTAATACCATTAATATTAATTCGAACCGGGATTTTGGATAATCGCAAGGAATGTTTCTTTTTTTCTACAATTCCTAACCATAATATTAAGCCAACGCAAATGATGATAAGTAACAAACTTAGTCCCTCTCTTCGTTAAACACAGTAATTGTATTGCTTTTATTTTAAGGTGAAAAATTAATTGCCGACGGTATAAACGACTTCGTGAAATATTTAAATCGTAAATAATTAATTTCTACCATCTATTAACGCTATGCTACCATGCAGTTATTTAGCTAGTTTTAATCGTATAAATTACAAGTAAATAAATTGTAAAGTTAAATTTACAATTCCATTTAATATCTTATCAACACTAATTTAATACGACTTTAATAATCATTCAAAAAAATGAAAATATTTTTTTAATTTTTAGAAGGTAAAATATAAAGCAATAAAAATTCACTTCAAGAAATATAATTTTTACTAGATTTTTACAATCAATTAAAGTTCACGTGTTACCTTTAAGTTGAAACATATCATATACTTATTTTGGAGGTAAACATGAATAAATCTGTAAAGTTAGCTGTTGCAATTTATCTTGGTGCAATTCTAATTGTTTGTGGTGGTTATTTGATTATGATTTTAGTCGGCAGTGTCCAAGGAAATGATATGCGAGGTTCTGTTTTGGATGCGGATAACACAAAAAATATTGAAAACATCGATTACAATGAAAGTGCAACTAAGAAGACTAGTGTTAAATTAAATGCTTTGCCTTCGACTATTGAATTACCAAATGAAGTAAAAACTAATATTCAACAAAATACAACGGCGTCATTCAGTCAGCCTGCTTAAAATATGATATAAACATTCCAGTTCATAATATACAAAGTATTGAACGATTCCTTTTATTTTATATTTATGATTATTTTTCTATATACTAGTAATCAAAGGTTAAATTTTATAAAACAAAGGGGATTTTTATATGAGTAAATTTAGTGAAAATGAAAAAGTTCAAATTTTGAGAGATTTAGTAGAAATTAAATCCGTAAATGACAATGAGCTGGAAGTATGTAACTACTTACATCAACTGTTTTCTCGTTATGGTATAAAATCTGAAATTATTAAAATAAATGACACGCGTGCGAATCTTGTAGCTGAAATTGGTTCAGGTAGTCCTGTCTTAGGTGTTTCTGGTCATATGGATGTCGTGTCAGCTGGTAATGAAGAGAAATGGACGTATGATCCTTTTAAACTTACTGAAGTTGATGGGAAATTATACGGTCGTGGCTCTGCTGACATGAAATCTGGTTTAGCTGCTTTAGTAATTAGTATGATAGATATTCATGAACAAGGTTTATTAACCCAAGGTACACTCCGTTTACTCGCTACTGCTGGAGAAGAAATAATAGGTGAAGGTGCGAAAGCATTTCACTCAAAAGGTTATATGGATGATGTTGAGGCACTATTAATTGCTGAGCCTTCCGAAGATCGTATTATTTACGCACATAAAGGCTCTATGGATATTCGTGTCAGCTCTAACGGCAAAGCGTCACATAGTTCTATGCCTGATTGGGGCTTCAATGCCATTTCTCCATTAGTAGCATTCATCTATAAAGCAGAAGAACAGTTTTCACAATTTAACCAAACTAATGATTTATTAGGTAAACCCTTAATGAATGCCACATTATTCAGTGGTGGTACTCAAGTAAATTCTATACCTGAATACGCTGAAACTGAATTTAATATTAGGACGATACCTGAACATGATAACAAGCAATTTATATCCTATTTCAATGATATTCTAAAACAAATCGAAACAACTCAAACAGACATTACAATTGATACTTATATGTCTAGACCTCCTGTTTATACTACAGGTGACAATAAGTTAGTGAACTTAGCATATGAACTGGGCCAAACGTATTTAAATACTGATTTAGAAACATTAGCTTCTCCTGGCGTTACTGATGCTTCTGATTTATTAGTAGGTAAAGATGAAAACTTCCCATTTATTATGTATGGACCAGGTTTAATAACTCAAGCACATCAAGTAGATGAGCATGTGGACAAAGAAAAATATTTAACTTTCATTAATTTATATACAGAATTTATTCCACGCTATTTATCAGCACATTAAGACACAAAATAGGTGACTGTTTTTGAGACGCTATAGTTTGCGTCTTAACGACAGTCACCTTTTAATATATTATAACTATAAAATTATTGCGTTGTTGCGCAGTCTCACCTTAAATTTAATTGTCGCAGTTGAAACTGCTTTGGTGTTTCTTGATAGTGCGCTTTAAATGCTTTAATAAAATAACTAGTTGTGGCAAAACCACAATTCATGGCAACTTCTGTCACAGAGTATGTTGCTAATAACAACTGTTCTTTACTTTTTTCTAAACGATAGTTTAATAAATAGCTAAATGGTGTGTAACCTACATATTTTTTGAAGAGCTTGATGGTCTCTGCTTTGCTCATATGTATGTGCTCACTTAAATCAGTTAATGTTATCTTATGATGATAATTTTGTTGCATCAATGTTATCAAGTGTTTTATACGATAATCAAATTGATAACGCTGTTGATTCACATGTTGACCCATGTAATCGTATAACCATTTTAAGCAATTATAATAGTAGTTTAATATCGTTAGTTGATAATGTGTAGACTGTTGATCATACGTTTGACCTGCATTTTTAATAAAACTAAGTATATCTTCATATTTAGTTTCACTTTGACGAAGTACAATATATGGTATGTGCTGGGTATGTTGCAAAATATAATCTACATATTCAAATTCTACATATTGACTTATGTGAGGTAACTCCACATTCCAACAGTAATATTCAGTATATGGTTGTTGTTCAGCTATTTCATGGATAATATTAGAATTAATAAATATCCCGTCTCCTGCATTCAAATAATGCTTACTTCCACTAATGTGTACTATCAATTCACCTTTTATGACATACATAAATTGTAATGCGTGATGCCAATGTAAAGGTATATAACCAAACATAATATCTGTCATCACATTATGCAGTATGACATGTTTCCATTGCTTATCTGGATAGTGTATTAATTCTTCTTGTTGTTCATTTATAATGATTGGCTCCGGCATGACCTCACCTCAATATTTTGCTATTTTCGACTCATTTTTAAGTATTTTATCAAAAAATATCTGCTTATAATATAATTAACTTACATGATTGGAGATAAATGATGTCATATTTTTTTACTAAACGATTTCTTGGCATTTGTTTTGCTATTATTGGTGCAACATTTTGGGGGCTCGGAGGTACTGTATCTGATGAACTTTTTCGTCATCATGGTATTAATATGAACTGGTACGTCACGGCTAGACTAACCATTAGTGGAATTCTATTATTGTCGTTATATAAGCTTATGTATAGACGTCACTCACTATTTGCTATTTTCAAAAACAAATCAACCTTACTTGCATTGATGTTATTTTCAATATTGGGCATGTTGTTGGTTCAATATTCATATATGGCTTCCATCAATTATGGTAATGCTGCCGTTGCAACGTTATTACAATATATCGCGCCAGTCTACGTGATTATTTGGTATGTAATACGCAAAAAAGAAGTTTTGCAACTGTTTGATATTATTGCCATAGTATTAACTTTAACCGGTACATTTTTATTGTTAACGAATGGATCTATTAGCCAAATCGTTGTGGCCCCACCAAGTCTTATATGGGGTATAATTTCAGGATTATCGCTTGCCTTTTATACAATATATGCACCTAGACTGCTTAATAGTTTTTCTCCCATTTTAGTTGTGGGTTGGGCTATGATGCTGTCAGGTATACTCATGAATTTTCAAACACCTATTTGGCATTTCAACTATGAGAGTTTAAATTTTGCTACGATAAACTACTTACTATTCGGTATTATTGCTGGAACAACTATTGCTTTTTTCTTTTTCATCAATAGTTTGCAATATTTATCTGCCAAAGAAACTACGCTATACGGTACTATCGAACCAGTGGTAGCAGTAGTTGCCAGTGTTTTATGGTTAAAAATTCAATTTTTGCCATTCCAGCTTGTTGGTATGTTGTTAATTTTAATTTTGATAGTTATACTATCATTAAAAAAACAGCCTGACAGCTAAGAAAAATAAGGATTCAGTTGAACATTAGTAAGTTCACTGAATCCTTGTTTTTCTATATGTCTTAATTCTCTTAATCATATATCCATACTAGCTCATTAAGTAGTTTAATCTTAATGTTTACTAATAATATTTTTTAATTTTACTAATAGTTGTTGTCGTTCTGGTATAGGGAATATTTGATGAATATGGAATAACTTATAACCAGGTAAAAAGTCATGCGTAATATTTTGTTCATTTAACATATTGGACAATTTGACTGCATCCGGGTACAGTGTTTCTTTAGTTCCTATTGATATTGTAATATGACCTAAATCTGCTAAATCGCCATTAATCGGAGATACTTTCCAATTGCTGAGTGGTAAAGAGTCAGCCCATAATTTTAAGAAAAATTTACTGCCATCAATACCTAACATAGGATCTATATGTTCATATAATCTTGCTTGTGGATTACTAAATGTTGCATCCAACACTGGTGATAATAATACTAAATTGCTTGGTTGCGGTAATTGCAATTGTTTCAAATATTGCGCAAACGATAGCGTAAGTTGGCCACCAGCCGAATCACCCATTATCGTTAGTTGATGTGAATGTTCTACTTGATGCAACATCTTACTATATAGTGCCTCCAATAAGTCAAAAGTATCTTGGTAAGTCCCATGAGGTATCTTAGGATATATCGGCATAATGACTTTAGCATCCATTGTCGATGCTAATAAATCTATATATTCAAAATGTTGCTTTAATGGATTTTGGAACCATGCACCACCATGTAAATATAGTATAACGGGTTGCTGACGTGATTGTTGTTGATTAATCACATATACCGTCGAACCATGAACTTGTTCAATTAAAACTTCATTATTAAAATCATAGCTTGTCCCTTTATAAGGTGCTTTTGTCGTATTTTCAACTTGCTTTAAAGCTTGTTGAGCCGCTTCTACTGTCATAAAAGTACGTTTCATATTCGTTATACGAAACATCATTTCATATAAAAAACTAGAATAACTCCTTTTCTCTAGTATTTTAGCGTAACCGTAAGATGCTAAAAATGTTGCACTAGTAATAGCTATTAATTTTTTTATCATACATAAACCTCCATACAAACTATTACCTTTATTTTAACTAATTTTGCGATCAAATATTAGTCAAACCCCTTTAACGTTACTAAATACTCTCTATCACTTCACTCATTTGCCCTTCTAACAGTTTTGCCATATATAATTCATCATGATACAAACCATCCATATAAACTGATTCACGTTTTATACCTTCAATTTTAAATCCAATTTTTTCATAAAAATTGATAGCTGGGCTATTATAAGTAATAACCGTCAATTCTAAACGTCTTAATCCTCGGGACATAGCCCATTGTATACTTTCATTAAACATTTTTGTGGCAAATCCTTGTTGATGAAAATCTTCCATTAGTCCTGTATGTATATAACCAATATGTTTGATTTTTTTAATTTCACTAATATGAACAGATAAATAACCAACAATAGTATTATCATTTTGCTTTACACCGATATAGTAATTTTCTGCTAAATCTTGATATAGATTCGAAGATTCGAAAGTTCTTTCATCTGGCAAGTACAACATGTATTGTGATTCTTGATCTATTTTCTTCATACAATGATATAAGTTAATAGCTTCGTCTGGTGTTATACGTTCTATTTTCATCGTTAACCCCCATATTCTATTTGATAATACTTATATCATACATGATACAATTCAATTGCGAAACATTATATTTATTTTAGTGATGACCTGTAGTCGCAAAGGGAGTGGGACAGAAATCTGATTTTGAAAAAATGATTTCGTCGTCCCACCCCGGCAAGGATGACTAGTATTGTAAAAAGCTTGATTTGAAGCGCATTTTCAATGCATTCACCTACTGCCAATATGAAAAGAGACTAGGACGAATCTATTTTGTCCTAGTCCCTACACTATATACAAATAGTTTGAATTTTGTAAAAAAATAAAATGATTATAACACTTTCTCTAATGCTCTAAACTGTTATACATTAAAGATAATTGCTTTTCAAATTGTTGCATATCAATAAACCTGCCTTGACGATGCATTTCTTTGCCATTTAAAAAAATCAAATCTACAGGTACTGTAAATATTGTAAGTTCTCCTGCTATAGCTTCAACTTCACTTTGATTAATGACACCAAAAGCGACATTGGGATATTCACTAACTACACCTTCTATTTGAGGTAGCACTGCATGACAAACACTACAATTGTCTCTCATTACATGAACTACAGCAATTTCATGGTTATTTATAAATTGATAAAATGCTGTAACTGAATTTAAATTTATCGTCATTTCTTACACCTTCTTTTGTCAGCTATATTTTGTGAAACATTCATGACTTACGGTACAACTCACATATGCTTTCAGCGCAGCGGATTTTTTCAAAATAAGTTATGACATCTCACTTTAGTCATAAGTCTTTTGCGACTTTGGAATAAACACAGCACGTTCACTATTACCCGGGTAATAATATCCATGAGGCACTGTTTGTAATTCTATCAAACTCCCCCATGGAGTTTTAATGTACACAGTTTGATTATCTGCTGTGTCTTCGTATTTAGTATTGCTATGAGGTTCAGAAATAGGCTGTCCTCCCGCTTTTTTTACACGTTGCAATGCAGCTTCAAAATTATCAACATAAAATGAAATATGCGTAAAACCGATATCTTGTAACTGCTGTGCTGGTTGCTGTTGCGCATTTTCAAACTCGAACATTTCAATATTAGGTCCATTACCAAAAACCATCATACGTTTTTTGACAATTTGAGCCCCCGGTGTTAACCCAAGCACATATTCCACAAAACTTCCATCTCTTGGTGGTTCTAATTTTGTTTGGCTATCATATGCGATTTGTCCTTCTAACGCATCAGTAAAAAAACGTGTCGCATCATCAATATTAGGTACTGTCAAACCAATATGATTTATTCCTCTAGTTATAGACACCTTTAACACCTCTAACATCAAAGCTTGATTAATCTTACATTTTACCTTTATTTAAATCACATTACAGTTCAATTTCATTAAGTAAACGTCTAACTTATTATAGTTTTCTTCTATTTAATAAATATTTTTTACTGTCAGTATACAATTTGTACCTACCATAACATCGTAACTATAAATACACATTAATTCCGCTCATAGTTTTTCTACACACCATTTACAAATTATAATTCGTTGTCTATATTCTCATCTAATAAACTAAGCACAGCATTTTTAGAAAGATAACCAATGATAAATTAAAAGAGGTTGAGACAGTATTGATTTGTTCCAACCTCTTTTCATATGGGCAGTAGCTGACTGCATTGAAAATACGCTTCAAACCGAGCTTTTTTCAACGCTAGTCATCCTTGCCGGGGTGGGACGACGAAATCATTTTTTCAAAATCAGATTTCTGTCCCACTCCATATTTTATTCAAAACCTCTTTTCATATGGGCAGTAGCTGACTGCATTGAAAATACGCTTCAAA
>ERZ1023497.94-NODE-94-length-42409-cov-54.310266_pt1 | contig 42409 bp, 44 predicted proteins | sample MGYA00380543_ERZ1023497 | MGnify/ENA primary metagenome ERZ1023497 (study PRJEB33173, sample SAMEA4830384) | metagenome | study: EMG produced TPA metagenomics assembly of the PRJEB25223 data set... | reverse complement strand
ACGAAGTCAGATCAAAACACTGTTTTGAGGTTGTGGATAGAACTGACGAAGTCAGATCAAAACACTGTTTTGAGGTTGTGGATAGAACTGACGAAGTCAGATCAAAACACTGTTTTGAGGTTGTGGATAGAACTGACGAAGTCAGATCAAAACACTGTTTTGAGGTTGTGGATAGAACTGACGAAGTCAGTAACCATACCTACGGCAAGGTGAAGCTGACGTGGTTTGAAGAGATTTTCGAAGAGTATCATACGAAAAAGCCCTGTTCCTCAAGATGAGGAGCAAGGCTTTTTGAGTTTCAATTATTCTTCTGTTCCAAGGAAATTTTTTGCAACAAGGGCTGCAAGAACTCCACCAGCGATTGGTGCAAGGATGAAAATCCAAACTTGTTGAAGGGCTGCGCCGCCTACCAAGACAGCTGGTGCCAAGCTACGAGCTGGGTTTACTGAAAGTCCAGTAATCTTCAATCCGACAAGAATCATCGCCATCAATGACAAACCGATTACCAAACCAGCAATCGGGCCATTGCCCTTACTTTCTGAAGTCACAGTCATGATAACCAAGACAAACAAGAAAGTTGCGATGACTTCAAACAAGAAACCACCAAAGACAGTGACACCGTTTGCCAAGGCATTTTCACCAAGACTAGCAGTTGACATACCTGAGTTAGCCAAGAGGAAGAAGACAGCGCCAGAAGCGATGAAAGCTCCAACAACCTGACCAAGGATGTAGTTTACAAGTTCTGAAGATGACAAACGTTTGTTTACAAACATAGCAATCGAAACAGCCGGGTTCAAGTGAGCACCTGAAACAGTTCCGATTGAGTAGGCCGCCACCACGATTGCCAAACCAAAGGCAAAGGCGATTCCAAGGTGACCAAGGCCATCAAGACCATTTCCAAAAACAACAGCTCCTGTCCCAACGAACACAAGCATGAACGTACCGATTAACTCAGCAACAAATTTTTTCATTTTCTTTCTCCTTTTTTCAAAAACTAGATACTAGTCTATCAAAAGTAGGAAAGGGTTTCAAGAAAATTGATTGGAAATTTTTTGAAAATCATAGAACTATTAGCTAATCTCTAGTATTGAAAAGACTGGATAGCTTCTTTCAACTCATCTTGTAAACTATTTCTCTGGTCAAGTTGGACATAGACTTCCACCAGACAGGATCTAAAGTTGGAAAATTTGTAAAAATCCTCCCTTTCTTCTATCGGAAAATCAACAGTTTTTATCCAAGAAGCTACTTGTTCTTGCTCCAACTTCCCTTGTAAAATAGGTTCATAGATCACTCTTGCTAAACGCCAATCCTCATCATCTGTAAAGCGAATCGACATTCTTTTAAATAGTTGGCCAAGTATATCAAATACTTCATGAACTCTGTTTTTAGGAAAGTCTGGATGACAAACCACCTCTTTCAGTAAATCGGCTCCATGTGCAAAAGAATGAACCCAACCATACTGACTTGAGAAACCTGTTGTATCCTTTTCTTTTGAAAGATAGTGCAAGCCTTGATTTAAAAGGACATTACGAATTTCTGATTGTAATCCCTGATAAAAAACCGATTGCTGGTTAGCATCTGCAGACAAGAGATTTGCATAAATAAGTGCCCTAAAAGAACGTTCAAGTGTTGACAAGCCTACCTTATCAATCTCTTTATCTAACCCTCCATCAGCTAAGACCACCTCAGCAATGAAATGAAATTGTTCCTGTGTAAATAGCTCTTCCTGAATCTCCTTAGCAAAGCTTGTAAAAACAAGATCATCACGAATTTCTGGAGAAGGATCTCCCAAATGATCAAGCAACCACTGGATTTCCTCCTGGTTATAATTTGGTTTTTCTTCTGCTATTTTTCTTAGTAAATCTTGATACATGGTCAATACCTCTACATTTCTAGCAACTGTTCAAAAAGGCAGTCTTAAATGACCTTACCAATTTGTAAAATTAAGTTAAAAAGAAAAAGACATTTATATTCAGAGAAACAGCATATTTCTGAAAAGATATATAAATGATTTATTCCATATTACAACAAATAAACTTGTAATGATAGAGCCTTATCACAAAAATCACATTCCTGTCTCAAAAATTGCGAAAAACTAGTTATAATAAAGTGAAATAAAAACTATACAAATTGATTAGGGAATTTAAAACAATTTCTAACAATATTTTAAAAACTGAACCGTACTATTTCAACTTCCATAAATTACAATATTGATAGGCACAGTTCCCATACCTGTCCAAATTCGAATAACGTTTAGTATAAAATCACAAATAATTAGACTATCTATAATATCTACGATGTAACATATACATAGGAAGCACCGTTATCAAGAGCGCCAAGGCTATCAACCAGATAAGATGAAGATACAAACCTGTCACCTCACCTCCCCATATAATACGAATCATGCGGGTAGCGTGATACAAGGGAGAAAACCAAGTCAAATCACCAAGTATTGGGGGCAAGGAAGTAATGGGAAAGAAGGTATCTGAAAACATATAAAGAGGACGGATTGCCAAAACATTGTAGTAATTCAGAAATTCCCTAGACGGCGCCAAGTAGGTAAAGATTAGTCCTAAAACACCAAACAAATAACCCACTATAAATAAAATCAGAGGAATCAATAACATCAAGACATGAAAATGCGCTGTGATAAGTATGGAAATCAGCCAAAAAATCCCACCAAAAATCACTGCACGAATACCTGCCCAGATAGCCTGACCCACCACAATATCATTCGTATTGATTGGCGTCATCAACATAGCATCATAAGTCTTTTCAATCTTATACTGGATAAAGGCATTGACCGTTGTTTCTGCGGTGGCCGCAGACATGGCAGTCGCAGCAATTAAACCTGTAATGACAAAATCACGGTAGAGCATACCGTTAACATGCGTCAAATAAGCACCAACTCCAAATCCCATTGCTAAAAGATAAAAGAGGGGGTCGATAAGGTTGGGGACAATTGAAATTTTAAATAAATTTCTAAAACTCATGTAGTTGCGTACCACAACGTGTCCGATGGAGTGAAATGATAACTTAAACATGCAAGTCCTCCTTCTCTGTCCCAGTCAACCCCAAAAAAAGCGTCTCAAGGTTGTCAGCATCATACTTGATGAGCAAGTCTTCTACAGTTCCTTCTTCTTTGATAGTCCCTTGGTGGAGCATCAGCACCCTATCTGTCAAATATTCAATCTCATTCATATAGTGGGAAGTAATAATGATGGAAACACCTAATTCCTTCAACTCCAAAAGTTTATCCCAAATAATATTGCGGGATTGAATGTCTAAACCAACTGTCGGTTCATCTAAAATGATAATATCAGGCCGATTGATGAGAGCTCTTGCCAAGACAAGACGTCGTCGCATCCCACCCGACAGCTGATTCACCATCTTTTGCGCATGTTTGCTCAGTTGAACAAAATCCAAGAGAGAATCGATTCTCTTCCTAAGTTCGACAGATGAGATACCATAGCATAGACCGTGAGCAAAAAGATTATCATAAACATTCAAGGTCATGTCCAGCATATCCTCCTGCCCTACAATACCCAGACAAGATTTACTCTTACGACGATTGGTTTCAATATTTTGCCCCAAGATATCAATCTCTCCTGAGGAAATTGAGGTCAGTGAGTAAATCATCTTTAAAGTGGATGTTTTGCCAGCACCGTTGATTCCCAAGATACCCAAACACTCTCCTTCTCCCAATTCAAAGCTAATTCCCTTGACAGCTTCATAAGAACCATATTGCTTTTTTAGATTTTTAACACTTAACTTCTTCACTCTTTCTTTCCCCCACAAATAGAGCATGTTGGATACTTTGTTAATTCATCTCACTTTTGAAAAAATGTTGAGAATGTAATCTTAAGATTAACGTCCTTCAACTGTGGATACTGCTGCAATTACTTTTGTAATTTTACCTCTATTTAAACTCAGACAATAAAATTTAAAATATTCTCTAGTAAAACATTTTTAAAATCTATTTTTCTTGTGCTTTAATTATAGTATAATAAAAGATAGAAAATCATCGATATATGAAATTTGGAGAAAATTTTTATGGAACCAGATATTTTCATCATCACAAAACTCTTATCAGACCCTTCTCGGATGCACATTTTAGATATTCTAATGGATGGAAAAGCTCACACGGTTAACGAAATTGCCAGCTTTACCAAAATCAAGCAACATACTGTCAGCTATCACCTCAAATTACTTACCGAAGCGCAGGTAACCACTCTACAAACCTATGGACGTTTTCATTATTATTCTTTAAAAAGTGCTGCCATTGCAGAAATGCTGGAATTTCTCAGCTTCTACTCTCCTCAGCGTGATGTCAAAAGTTATAAACAACACATTCACAAAAAGGAATTAAAGGTCGCTCGCACCTGCTATGACCATATTGCTGGTGAGCTTGGCATTTCCATTACCAATTATCTCTTGCAAGAAAATCTCCTCAGCGAATCAGAAAAAGACTTCCAACTCACTGAAGCTGGGAAGTCTTATTTCCAAAGAAAATTACACATTGATACGGATGAATTGAAAAAGAAAAAACGGAAATTTTGCCCTAAATGTTTGGATTGGAGCGAACGTAAAAATCATGTCGGCGGAGCTCTCGGCAATGCTCTTTTAGAATTTTTCAGTGAAAAACAATTGGTCATCCCTGCACAAACGCCACGTTCACTTACCATTACAGAGAAGGGCAAAGAATTCCTCGAAAAGGAATGGGGGATTTAAACATGGACTTTTAAGCAAATAACTATCCATACCCATTCTATAACAACCTCTCTATCCCCTTACTCCCCCAACTCAGCACTGTAGGCGATAATCTGGTCAACTGTGTCAGACAAGAATTGGATGGTATCACGGAGTGGTTTGTCTGTTGAAATATCAGCACCGATAATCATGGCTGACTCAAGTGGTGTCTTGCTACCACCTGATTTGAGGAGATTGAGCCAGTCTTCAGCTCCAGTTTCTGAGTTTTTAAGATGAAGGTAACCAGCTGTCGAGATGACAAGACCAGCAGAGTAAGTGTAACTATACAAGCCCATATAGTAGTGAGCTTGGCGCATCCAAGTCAGAGTTGCATCGTCGTCGATTTCAATGGCATCGCCCCAAAAATCTGTCAAAACTTCCTTCATAATACTGTTGAGTTTGCTTGCTCCGAAGGTTTCTCCTTCTTCAATCAATGTATACACCTTACGCTGGAAGGCGGCTTCCAAGAGGTGGGTGATAAAGTTATGGAAGTAGGTGTCTGTCAAGCGATGAGCCAGAGCAAAGCGTTTTTGACGTGGGTCATTAGATTGGTTCTCTAAGTAATCACTGAGTAGCAATTCATTGAAGGTTGACGGTGCTTCAACATAGTAGGTCGACATATGGGCATTGAAGTAACTTTGATGATTGTCTGAAAAGATGAATTGACCAGAATGCCCGATTTCATGAATCAAGGTATAGACATCGCTCAAACGGCCTGTCCAGCTCATGAGGACATAAGGGTGTACGCGATATGGGTCCGCCGCATAACCACCGGAATCCTTGCCACTGTTAGCAGCAAAGTCCACCCAGCGCTCTTCTTGGTAACGAGCAACTTCCTGACAATATTCTTGCCCCAAAGGTTCTACCGACTTCATGACCAAATCATAGGCATCGTCAATAGTCACTTCAGGATTCAGGGCGCTGTCCAAGTCCAATTTCCAGTCTGCAAAGGTCATCTTTTCAAGACCATTTACCTTGGCAACATGCTTGAGGTATCTCTGAGCGACTGGTGCAAAGTCCTTCATGATGAGGTCAATCTGGCGGTCAAACATGACACGGTCCACTTCTTGTTCAGCTAGAAGATAGTCAAAGACAGAGTCGTATCCCTTCATATCAGCCAAGAGTTTTTCAGACTTGACCTGAGCCAGATAGGCTGCTGCAGCCGTATTTTGGTGCTTACGAAGTCCCTCTGAGAAGGAACGGAAGGATTTCTCACGAACCTCAGCATCCTCGTGATTTTGGTAGAAATTCTCATAGGTGACAAAGCTGTTTTTATAGGTCTTGCCATGGGCTTCAAAGTCAGCCATTTCAAAATCCCCAGCTCGCATCTTAGTATAAATGTCCTGCGGACTATAGAAAACTTCACCGAGATTTGTCAAGGCCTTCTCCACATCTGCCCCTAAGTAGTGGGCTTTTTTGATTTTAGCCTGACGAATGGCAGCTGTTAAATGTGGCAATTTACCCAAACGGTCCAAGACTTCCTCATCTGCTGCCACCAAGGCATCGTCAAAGAAGGTCAAGGCTACGCTGGCATCTGTTTCAAATTCCATCCCAGCTTGGGCAATATTGGCAAATTCGTCATTGCTATAGTCCGTCGTCTGAGGCATAAAAGCATAGTTGCCAATATGGCTCATCTGAATGTAGATCTGTTCCAATTCCGCAAAGGCCTTCTCGAAATCCTCAAAAGTGTGAAGATTGCCCTTGTAATCACGGCTAAACTGGTTGATGTCTTCGCGAGCTTTCTCGATTGCACGCAAGAAATCCTCACGGTCTTGGTATAGGGCTGTTAAGTCCCAGAGTTCCTTCTCTGGAAATTCTGAACGGTGTTTTTGTTCCATTTTCTTCCTCTTATTTCTCTAATTCTACTAAAACACTAAGGGCTGATAAGGCGTAAAGCGGTGCTGTTTCTGCTCGCAAAATACGAGGACCTAGGCCTGCCAAAACGGCTCCTTTAGCTTCAAAACTTTCGATTTCTGCAGGTGAGAGACCGCCTTCTGGACCAAAGATAAAGAGCAGTTTGGCTCCTGTTTCAAGACCAGTGACTGCTTGCAGAAGCGCAGCGGCTTCTCCTTCTTTAGCTGATTCTTCATAAGCTACTATGATAGAGTCAAACTGGTCCAGCTGAGCTAGAAAATCTGCTTTTTTCTCGAAAAGTTTAATACTTGGTACAATATTACGCTTGCTTTGCTCGGCTGCTCCAAGGGCAATTTTTTCTAGTTTTTCAACTTTTTTACCCAATTTCTTGCCATCCCACTTGGCAACTGACCAGTCTGCAGGAAAGGCCCAGATTTGGCTAGCACCCAGTTCGGTTACTTTTTGAGCGATGAACTCCAGCTTGTCTCCCTTGGGAAATCCAGATGCGATGGTCACTTGGACTGGTAGTTCCACATTGTCATTTAATTCTTGGACCAACTCAAACTGACGATTTTCCATATCCAGCACGCGCGCCAAGCGCTTGATGCCATCATCAAAGACTAAGGTAACCTCATCCTCTTCTTTCAAGCGCATAACCTGAAACATATGCTTACTGGTTTCCTTGTCCTCGATAGTGACAGGAGAGATAGCACTGCCTTTTACAAAATACTGCTGCATGCTAGCCTCCAATCACACCAGAGATATCCTTGGTTTTCTTAAAGACACAGGTATTCCATTCCCCTTGAACCATGTGAGTTTCGAGGAAAAATCCAGCTGATTCAGCCGACTCGCGCACCATGTCCCACTTATCCTTGATAATGCCACTCATGATCAGGTAGCCTTCGTCCTTGACCAAACGATAGGCATCGTCTATTAGATGAATGAGGATATCCGCCAAGATATTAGCCACAATCACATCTGCCTCAATTTCCACACCCTTAAGCAAATCTCCAGCCGCTACATGGATATTTTCCATGCCAGGGTTGAGCTCAATATTTTCCTGAGCCACACGAACCGCCACATCATCCAGGTCATAGGCGAAAATTTCTTTAGCCCCCAGAAGCGAGCTGGCAATAGAGAGAACCCCTGAACCAGTCCCCACATCTAGCACCGTTTCGCCACCACGAAGAACCTGTTCCAAGGCAAAAAGGCTCATCTTGGTAGTTGGGTGGGTTCCAGCACCAAAAGCCATGCCAGGATCCAGCTTGATAATTTTTTCTCCCGCAGTCACCTCATAGTCTGTCCAAGAGGGAACGATGGTCAAATCATGAGTGATACGAGCTGGCTCATAGTATTTCTTCCAGTTATCTGCCCAGTCTTCCTCAGCCAAGACAGTCGTACCTATTTTTAACTCTCCCAAATCCATAAAATCCGTCAATTCTGCTAAGCGAGCCTGCAAGTCCGCCTCAACCACTGTCACATCCACCGTGTCAGGGTAGTAGGCTGTCACTACGATTTCTTCTTGCTGCTCCACCTCTGGGAAAATCTCGCCAAAGCGGTCAACATTTCCCACATAGTCCAGACTGTCTTCAATCGCAACACCTTGCGCTCCCAGCTCAATCAAGAGATTGGAAACCAACTCCTCTCCCTCACGCTTCACTGTAACTTTTAACTCTTGCCATGTTTCCATCATTAAGATACCAAGCCCGTAAAACACAAAACCAAAATAGGAAATTCTCTGAAGACGCTTGTGTCTAAGAGAAGTTTATCTTTTTGGCACAGTGTTTAGGGCGGGTTCAGTTTAGAAATGTAACTGAACCATCCTTTCTAATCACTTACTTTTAAATAATCTTTTAATCTCTCTTGCAACTGAGGGACAACTTGACTGGAACTAAGAAATTCCTCAACATTCATCAGCTGATAGCCCTGTCCTTCATCTCCAAATACGGTACTGTCAAACTGGTTCTGTGTCAACTGACCAACTAGAAATACAGATTGTTTATCCGCAAAAAGCATACTTGGATAAACCTTACTCCAAAGCAGACAATCTTCAGTCAGATGAATGCCCAGTTCTTCATAAACTTCACGCGCCGCGCACTCAAAAGGACTTTCATCACCTTCACGTCCACCACCTGGCAGTTCCCACATATTGGCCCAGGGAATGCTTGCCTTATCATCGCGTAAGATAGTCAAAAGCTTATCCCCACAAAACAAAGCAATCTTGCAACCTGTGAAATCAGAAATCTCTATTTCCATATTAGACTCCTTCGGCTAATTCCTTTTCCAGCTCTGCTAACAAGTTTTCATAATAGCGTTTCTCGTCCCTCAACATTCGACTACTATCCATTTTCTGTCTAGCAATCTTGAGAGCCTTACGAGTTCGATCTACATCTTTCTTCACCTTTAATTGATACCAGGCTTGTATCACTTGAAGATTGGACAGTTTGAGAGACAGAAACGATTTGACCTGTCGAATACTAGCATATTGCTCCGCTTGCTCAAAATCTCCTTCCAACAAGGCGATATGAAGTAGGGATAGTTGGGCAACTGTCTGCATCATCGGAGTAGTTGTCCTCTCAAGTAATGCTTGAAACTGCTGTTTAGCTACTTCTTCCTTCCCTTCCAAAATGGAAACTTCACCTTGCATACCTAATACACCATCCGCAAAACTCCCTCGTGCATCCTCAGGAACTGCTTGAACAAAGTCTTTCAAATCATATTCTTGAGGAGCCAGCAAAGTTTGAGCAGAATGTCTCAATACCAGGTAGGCGTATTTGGTATTTTCAGGGTGTTGTAGTAATTCCCAAATTTTTGCTCCATCGGTGATGCCGACTGGTAAAATGTTATTTAGGAAGAAAGATAAATTAAGAAAAATCCAAGTCCCTGCAAAATACCAGCTTCTTGTCAAAAATCCAAACACTATCGCCAATAATATCAAGCCGAGATGAACCATCAAGCCTCCTGAAAGCATCAGGATGATTCTTTGATCGCTTTCATCCTCTTTTAAACCAATGTATTGAGCACCAACATTTTTCAGAATGGCTGTTCTACTAAGATGAAACCTGCCTGACTTTTTTGTCAAAATAAAATGTCCTAATCCAAAAGCCACCAGCTGATAGCCTGTCAAGTAGCCACAAAAAGCATGACCCAGCTCATGAAGAATAAAGATTAAATACATGCTTAGAAGAGCGAAGGCATAACCAAAAGTAAAGGCTAAAACTGCGGAATACCCCAACTCTGCAAATGCGATTGTTCCACAAGCAAAAGCTAGCATAATAAAGACAACAGCTAGCACATAAACCAAATAAGTCCCAATTTTCTTCATAACACCTCCAACCAACTCCTAGTATCTTGGATAAGGATAAAATTCTCCCTCTTCCAAGCCAACTTTTCCTTCTTCAAAGACTTCTTGATTCCATTCCATAACAAATTCCTCTGCTTCTGGATCTTCCAAAAAGTCCATGAGGACATCTAGCCCAACCTCAGCAGTATCTTTAAGGAAAAGGGCAAAATAAGCTAAAAACTCGCGAGAAAATCCTTTTTTAGGTAGATAAGGGATAACCGTTAAATAGTCTTCTGCATTGACGGTTGACTTAGCAGGATTGTAGAAAAGGACCGCTTCCTCAAAAAGAATGTCATCTGATGAAACCTCTCCGTCTTCATCCACCATCTCCACACCTGCAGCATTTTGCGCTTCCAATAGAAAACTCACTTCTACCGCGTGGTTACGCTTGTCCCAACTAATCTCAAAGTCAAAGGGAAAGTTCTTGTCCAACTCTTCCTCTAAAATATCTAAAAATCCGTATGTTGCCATTTTGTCCTCTTTCTATGCGACTCTTTAATCGCCCCGATTGCTCGGAAATATGCTAAAATAGATACTACCATCTTACCACAAAATTATTTTATGTCCTAATTATACCATATTACCTCATTTAAACCCTTGGTATCAGTGATTTTCTTAAAAGTCTGCTTTCTTCATTTCTCATAAAAATCAATATAAAAAGCCCTCGAAAGGGCTAATAAATCTATAAAATCAATAGGCGAGTAACTAGCACAAGTGGACGTGCTTTTTTATTGACTATTACCACGATACCACGCTTAATCTTAGGCTTGAACTTTCTTATCTGCAATAGCGTCTGTCAAAGTCTGAGAAAAGTTAAGTCCCATTTCTCGTCCCAACTTAATCTGCCCATTTTGGTATGGTCAAAGTCCTTTTAATGGGTTCCTGACTTCCTAGGTATTCTGATACATCAACAGATACCATAGAAATAAAAGATTTATCAAGGTCATAGGTTGACACGAAATCTTCATCATCTTTAAAAGGATCATTATCAATTAAAGACAAGCTATTGATATCTGATGGCTGAGGTAACTCTCCATCACTCTCTATCAAATCTGCAACAGTTATCCCTAGCCACTCCGACCCCATAGCCAAAGCCTCAGAAATCCCCTCTCCTTGTGTAGCTGAGTATTCAAAATCTGGGAAATGGACAAAATAAGTCGCTTCTGTTCCGTCTGTGTCGTCATAATAAAATAAAGCTGGATACGTAACTAACATTTCACTACCTCCATATCAAAAAGCAGGGGCTGAATTTTACAACCCAGCTTGCTTTCTTATCCCTCTTTCAGTGTACTTATTCAGCTCACCATGAGGGATTGTGCTAGGTCTTCCCCTTGCTTCTCCATTTTAATATGGGAGCCTTTACCGCCTCTAGTCTTTATCCAACCATGGGCCGTAAAGAGTTTAACCATCTCTTTTTGTGTCATAGGCATAGCGCTTTTACCTCCTGACAACACCATTATAACACGTGTTACACGTATTGTAAAGGAGTGATACTTATTATTCTATTATACATAAAAGCCCCTAGATGTGGTTCTAAGGGAAGCCAATTTATTCATACCTATTTTTCTAATGAGTAGTAAAAACTGCTTATTTATCGAGCAATTCATCATCTGTATAGTCAATTGTAAAAGTATCTCGATCTAAGACAGATTGAGGCGGAGTTGAATGAATCATAGGAACACTGCGTACTCTATATTTTTTATCTCCAATTTTTACAAACTGATACTCTTCGAAAATCAAATTCAAACCACGTCAACGTCGCCTTACCGTACTCAAGTACAGCCTGCGGCTAGTTTCCTAGTTTGCTCTTTGATTTTCATTGAGTATGATTAACTCTCAAGTCTTCGAAATCAGGATTTTCAACAGTTATTACAAGGAGGCGATTTACTACTTCAAAAACATCAATTATTCTATTTTTCATATTTTTTCAACCCATTATTAGAATGAACTTCTTGGTAAGCAAAATCAAGTTTAGATTTAATGTTTTCGTACAAATCTAAAATCTCTTTTGGAGTATCTTCCCGGAAGAAAAGTTTTCTTTTCCCTGAAATAACTTGATCACTAAGAATCCAATGACGAATTTGTTTTGTAAAAATCAAAATTTCCTGACTTGGTAGTTCCATCATTTCCATTGCTTATCACCTCTCTTTTCATTATAGTTCATACAATGATATTCAGCAATATTATTTCTCAAGTCAGCACTTCCACTTCTTTAAGCTCAACTATCCTATTTTGAGCTTTAAGGAAAATCAAATCTCTCATGCTGATACCTCTCCTCATTAAATTAAATAGTAAAAAAGATTCTATCTCACTCCCTGATTATTACAAAACCATTGAAATATCACAACTAATAGGCTAGAATGGACATAGTAAGATATAGTAGATGAGTCATTCTACTCAAATCCACGTTAGAAAGGACTGCTATGCCAGACAATCTCGCGCTTCGCATGCGCCCTAAAACCATCGACCAGGTCATCGGTCAGGAGCATCTGGTCGGACCTGGAAAAATCATCCGCCGCATGGTGGAAGCCAACCGCCTGTCCTCCATGATTCTATATGGCCCTCCTGGAATCGGCAAAACCAGTATTGCCTCTGCCATCGCTGGAACGACCAAGTATGCCTTTCGAACTTTCAATGCGACAGTTGATAGTAAAAAGCGACTGCAAGAAATCTCGGAAGAAGCTAAATTTTCTGGTGGTCTCGTCCTATTGCTAGACGAAATTCATCGACTAGATAAGACCAAGCAAGACTTCCTCTTGCCTCTCTTGGAAAGTGGACTGGTCATCATGATTGGAGCAACGACTGAAAATCCTTTCTTCTCTGTCACTCCTGCCATTCGTAGCCGAGTTCAAATTTTCGAGTTGGAACCTCTGTCTAACCAAGACGTCAAAGAGGCCCTGCAGATAGCTCTAAGTAACCCTGAACGTGGTTTTGATTTTCCAATAGAACTAGATGAGGATGCGCTGGATTTCATCGCAACCTCTACAAACGGAGACCTTCGCTCTGCCTTTAACTCACTGGACTTAGCTGTTCTCTCTACCCCTGAGAATGACGAGGGCATTCGCCACATCACCTTAGACATCATGGAAAATAGTCTTCAGAGAAGCTACATCACTATGGACAAGGATGGAGACGGTCACTATGATGTTCTATCTGCCCTGCAAAAGTCTATTCGTGGCTCAGATGTGGATGCCAGTCTCCACTATACTGCCCGCTTGATTGAGGCTGGGGATCTGCCTAGTCTCGCTCGTCGCTTGACTGTTATCGCCTATGAAGATATCGGCTTAGCCAATCCTGAGGCCCAGATTCATACCGTGACTGCTCTGGATGCTGCCCAGAAGATTGGGTTCCCAGAAGCCCGCATTCTCATTGCCAATGTCGTGATTGATTTGGCCCTTTCTCCAAAATCCAACTCAGCCTATGTAGCTATGGATAAGGCACTTGCTGACCTCAAAACATCAGGGCACTTGCCTATTCCGCGACACCTGCGTGATGGGCACTACAGTGGAAGCAAGGAACTGGGGAATGCCCAAGACTATCTCTATCCACACAACTATCCTGGAAATTGGATCAAGCAAGACTATCTGCCAGAAAAAATTCGTAATCATCACTATTTCCAAGCAGAAGATACTGGTAAATATGAACGGGCTTTGGCTCAAAGAAAGGAAGCTATCGATCGTTTGCGAAAAATCTGAAATCCTTTTCAAAAAATTGCACTTTCCTCTTGATTTTTTTTGAAAAAGTGGTATCATATAAGTATAGAAACGCTGTGGTGTACGACTTCACACTTAAGTGTTGACCGACTATTTTTTGTATTATTAGGGAAACAAAAGTCTTCTAACAGCATGTAGGCCGTCTCACACGGAAACAGCTTCAGTTAGAGCGAGTTGCCCACCTGCTTAATTGCGCGGGTTCAATACAAACCGTGAAGTTTCGGCACCAATACAGCTTTTTTCTTTGCCTCCTTAGCTCAGCTGGCAGAGCAGCGGACTCTTAATCCGTGGGTCACAGGTTCGATCCCTGTAGGGGGCATCTAAATACAACAGGAAAAGCCTTGGAACCAAGGTTTTTTTGCTTAAATAAAATTTTTTTCAAATTCTTTAGAAAACTAGCTTAAATCATAATCCAACACCAATTTTACAAATACCATAAACTAAGCTTATATACCCAAAACACAAAAAGTCCTCTTTCCACTATTTTAGAAAGAGAACTTTTTCTTTAGGAGAAATAACTTAATTTTTAATCAATTCGTGATAGCTCAGCTGGCACCGTTAAGTAATAAGTTGCAGTCAAGCTTGCTTCACCTTGATTGACAAAAATCTCGATGGAATTTTTATCTAGAACAACTTCCAATTCTTTAGCTTCAATATCTACATACCGTCGACTAGTGTCCTGTTCTTCTTCACCTAGAATTTTTTGAATAAGATGGCTACGATCAATGTAAACTTGCTGCGCATTACTGTCATAACCAAATTCAAGATAATCTATATCATTTCCTAAGTGGTAATGACAATCTTTATCTATTTGGATTTGATATTGGCCTTTTTTAACAGGGAATTGTCTTAGTTTGCCATCTTCCAATCTTAGAATTCTAGGTAAAGTCATGGCACATGCCCATTTGTGTTCTTGGTCATGGGTTGGAAGGGTACGCCCCCATGTCTGCATCCAAGCAATCAGGATACGACGATTTTGATCGTCCAACAATGTTTGAGGCGCATAGAAGTCTTGGCCATGATCAATTTCTTGAACTGATTCTGGGATAAAACGTTTTTCTCTCCAATCTACCTTACCCGTGAACAAAAGCGATGAGTTGATGTTATGATATGAGTCTCCCTCACGCTGATAACGCATGGGTGACATAATAAGGCAATCTTTCCCATCTAACTCGAAGTAATCTGGGCATTCCCACATAAAGCCTTGGTGTTCTCCCCCTTTTAAAAAGATGGATTCGAACTGCCATTCTACTAGGTTATCGGACCCTAGTAGAACGATACAGCCCACATTATCCTTGTGTTTGGCAGCTACTACGGAGTAATAGCGTCCATCTTTTTCAAAGAGTTTTGGATCACGGAAATCAGCAGCAATCAACTCATCTGGCAAGTCTGATCCAGTTGCAACTGGATTTTGGGAAATCTTTTCAAAGTGAATCCCGTCATCTGAAAATACCATATTTTGCACTTGGCGGACACCGGTTTCTTCTTCGATATGTCCAGTGTACATGAGCCAGAGGCGATCATCCTTGACAATGGCAGAGCCTGAGAAACAACCATTTCGGTCATAATCTTGGTCAGGAGCAAGTGCCACTGGCAAGTGCTCCCAAGTCACCAAGTCCTTACTTTTAGCATGTCCCCAGTGCATAGGCCCCCAAACACTATCATATGGATAGAATTGATAAAAGAGATGGTATTCTCCACGAAAATAGACAAATCCATTTGGATCATTGATCCAACCAATCTCAGCTGAAAAATGTTCTTCAGGCTTATATTGAGTATTAACGAGATGTTTATTTTCTGCTATAAAACGATTGGCTTTTTCTACTGTAAATGTTTTATTTATCATAAGTATATCCTATTTTATTCCAGTTCCGGAACCACCCAGACCTTGAACAATATATTTCTGAGCGACTACATAGACCAAAATCAACGGAATCGTTGAAATAGTTAATACAGCCATTACCTGATTGATATAAACTGGTTGAGTTGTATTAATAGTTGTAATTGCAACCTGCATTGAAAATTTAGAAGAATCTGTCAAAACCATCAATGGCCAGATATAATCATTCCAGCTTGAAATAAATGATAAAACACCAACTGTAGCAACTGCAGGTTTAGACATTGGAAGCATAATTCTAAAGAAAATTCTAACGATACTTGCTCCGTCCATCTTTGCAGACTCAAGAATCTCTTCTGGAATTGCAATAAAGAAATTCCTAAATAAGTAAATATTAAATACACTCGCCAATCCTGGAATAATAACTGCAAAACGATTATTGACCAAACCTAAGGAATTGATAATGGTAAATTGTGGAATTAACACAGTTTCCACTGGAATAATAAGTAAAGCAAGTAAGAAACCAAATAAAATTTTCTTACCTGAAAAATTGACTTTTGCAAAAGCGAAACCGGCCAGTGCATTGACAATAATAGAACCAATAGCAAACGTTCCAGCATAAAAAATGCTGTTCCCTAGATATGTAAAAATACTAAAGCGCTCAAATACTTCCTGATAAGGTTTAAACCAATCAGCGGGATTTAAACTTGGTAAGAAGGCTTGCCAACTAGTCAAATTTTTATAAACATCCGCTTCTGGCTTCATAGCTGAAACTACCATCCAAACCATAGGAAAAAGGAAGAGTCCTGCCAATAAAGTTAACAGAATATATTCTAAGATTGTTGTTGGTTTAAATCGTTTCATCTTAGTCATCCTCCTTCAGAACGCGACGTTGTACTAAGCTAATCATACCAATTAACGTTGTAAATACTAAAGCGATTGAGCTAGAATATCCTACAAGACGATCAGTAAAACCTTGTTGATAAATATAGTACACCATAGTAATTGTTGAGTTTAATGGCCCACCTTGCGTCATAACCATTGGTTGTACAATCAGCTTAAAAGCAGAAATTAAAGTTGTTAACAATACAAACAGGGCTGTTGGTTTTAGTAGGGGCATCGTGATATAACGAAACTGAGCCCATTTTGAGAATCCATCTAATTCAGCAGCTTCATAGACATCTTGTGGAATATTCTGCATTCCTCCTAAAAATAAAAGCATCTGATAACCTGCACCCTGCCAAGCAGAAACAAAAACAATTGCATACATAGCTTGTTTAGGACTAGTCAAGAAAGGTTGAGAAGCAATACCTACCTTATTTAAAATAGCATTTAATAAGCCACTATTTGGATTTAAAAGATAAAGCCAAAGAATAGAAATAACTACCAAGGACATGACAACTGGAGCAAAAAAAGCCACTTTAAAAAACATATTTCCTTTTCGCTTTTTATTGACAATCAAAGCCATTCCTAAGGCCGCTCCCAATTGAACTGGAATAATCCAAACAACAAATTTCAAAGTATTCAAGAAGCTCTTTAAGAAAATCGGATCTTTTGTTAATCGAATAAAATTCTCAAATCCAACAAATTTTCTTTCATCTGGTGTCAACAAATAATAATCTGTAAAAGCGTAATAAATGACCATTCCAACTGGAATTACCAAAAAGATACCTAATAAAATTAAAGCTGGAGCTAAAAAACTATAACCTAATATGTTATCCTTTATTTTTTCACGTCTTTTTGTATCCACAACAGTTTCTTTACTCATATCCATCTCCTTTAATCATATATATCAAACTAGGCTATTAACAAGAAAGGGGAAGGTAGTTCCAAACATTTTCCTTCCACCTTCTTTTTTACAGATTATTTGAGTGACTGATCAATAGCAGTTTGCATTTCTTTTGTACGAGTATCCAAGACTTTTTGCACATTTGGATTTTCTTCATAATAGCTAATATCTTGCATTGCTTGTTGAAAAGCTCGAGAAACCTGAGGATATGCTACAACAACTGGGCGAGCATGAGCTGTTTTTGAATTTTGTTCCATCAAGAAACGCATTGGTTCGGATACTTTATCTTTGATATTTTCAATTGTAGATTTACGAATTGGAAGGACCGAATTCCCCAAGCTAATAATTTCACTTGATTCTGTATTTGTAGCAAATTTAACAAATTCAGATGCGGCCTCTTTTTTATCAGATTTTGTCGTCACAGCTAATTGCCAACTACCTGAAGGGGATACTAATTTTTTCGTCTTACTAGATACTGGGTAAGGAAGGATACCAAAATCAATATCTTTGTAGTTTGTATTCATGTCAGCAATCGTCCAAGAACCACTCAAAAGCATTGGATACTCTCCTGTTTCAAAACCTTTTTCGACTGGACTAACAGTTGTATAGCCTTCTTTTACAAGATTTTGAATGAATTGAACTGCTTCTACACTCTCTTTGGAGTTGAAGTATCCTTCTGCCTTTGTTCCATCTTCGTTTACGACAGAACCATTATTTGACCAAATCAACGGCATATAAGCATATGGCAACATTTCATCGTTTGAATTAATACGAAAATCAATTGCTGGTTTGTTATAATGATCTTTCAATTTTTTAGCAATCGTATTAAATTCGTCCCATGTCCATGGCTTTTCTAGCGTTGGAAGCTCTGATTCCGCAATTCCGGCCTCTTTGAACATTTTTTTATTGTAATAAACACCAACATTCGATTCAGAAAATCCAAATGCATAGAATTTCCCATTATAAGTTCCCTGTTGTTTAATACTGTCCAAAACATCATCCATATTATTATCTTTTAGATAATCATCTAGCGGAGTAATTACTTTAGATTTTGCATAAGCTGCCGTATTTGGTCCATCAAGGGTAATAACATCTGGAAGACTATTAGTCGTAATAGCAGCATTAACCTTGTCTTCATATCCTCCACCACTACCACTACGAGGAATATACTCAGTTACAACCTTGTACTTACTTTTTCCTGATTGATTAAAGTTATCAACAACTTTTTGCCAAGCTTTTCCTTCATTTGTTTCGTCAGAGAATTGTACCCAGACTTTAATATCATTTGAAGAACTCGCTTGTTTTGAGTTAGTTCCTCCACTACAACCTGCAAGTATAGCTAACGATAGCCCCGCAACAACAGATAACATTGTACCTTTACGCATCATTTTCCTCCTTTTTGAAACGTTTCATTTTTTATTTATTTTTTAAACAAGCTTCTAGCCTATTTTTGAAACGTTTCATTTGTTGATTATATTATAACAGCGCTTTCATTAATTGTCAAGCGCTTTTTAAATTTTTTTTGTTGTTTTATCTCCCCAAAAATATGTGGGAATTACGATTCGTTTTTCTAGAATCTCTTCTCGCTTAATCATTTTCAGTATCATTGCAACAGATTCTTTTGCCATCATACCAATATCTTGAACTATTGTAGACACTAGATAAGATTGATCGACAGAAGTTTTTAAACCATCAAACCCAATTATCTGGTAATCATCAGGTGCTATTTTCCCCAGTTCTTTCATAACACTAATAACTCTCAGAGCCATCATATCATTTATTGTAAATATACCATCAATTTCTTTATGAGATTGCAAAAAAATTCTTATCTGATCTTCAGGATTTATTAAAGGTTCTTTCATTTCAAAATTATAGACATCTACTCCTAATTCCTTAGCTTTTTCTCTGAATCCTTTACTTCTGAGTATAGTCTCATTCTCATACATATTAATTGAACCAATAAAAGCAAGGTGCTTATTATCCCTTCTAACCAGTTCCTCTGCTGCAGTTTGTCCTCCTTTGTAATTTGCTGAAGTAACATAGCATACATTTTCCGAAAAATGTCTATCTATACTTACAAACGGTAAATCAGATAAAATATATTTGTCAATATCAGAATATGTAATACCAATAATTCCATCCACTTTATTTTGTTTCAACATTTCGATATATTCGATTTCATTTTGTGAATCGCTATCAGCGTTACAAATAAATAATTTATAATTATATTTTAATAACTCTTTCTCAACATGATAGGCAAACTCCGAAAAAAATGGATGCCATATGCTCGGAATAATCAAAGCGATAGTTTCTGTTCTATTCTTTTTCATACCTCGAGCATAATTATCAGGGATATAGTCCAATGTTTTTATAGCCCTTTGAACTTTCCTTAAAGTTACTTCTTTAATGCCTTTTTCTTTATTAATTACACGTGAAACAGTTCCAACACTAACTCCTGCTTCTAAAGCAACATCTTTCATGGTAATTGATTTTCTTTGTTCTACCATATTATCACCTCCTTTCAATATATAGTATCATGCAAATGCTTTTTAAGCAACTATTTCTCAATCATTTTTGGCCAGATCATTTATCCCATCATGAATAAAATCACTCTAATTAGCTTTTGAAAATACTTCAATTTTCATGTGTAAACATCTACATAAAACAGGAAAAGCCTTGGTTTTATGGCTTTTTTCGTATCTTCTACAAAAAAAGCAAGAGTTTTAGAGGGCTATAAATCTAGATGTACATTTTGCTTAAATGATTGAAGGTCTTTTCTTAACAAAAACACCCCAAAAATTAGATTTTTTCTGTCTAACTTTTGAGGTACAGTTCAAACGCGAAATAGCGTTTTTTTGTTATTTTTGGTTACTCATCTAATCGAATAAACATCATGGCATTTAACAAATATATGAGTGAGACCGTGTTTATATTATTTGAATAGATGAGTCTCTTATTTTCAATAGGAGGAATAATAAAATTAGAAATAATGATATCATAAGATGAATCTTCTAAAGATTCCTTTGATAATTCTAATTCAGTCCAAACTTCCAGTTCAAAATTATTGCTACAGTAATAAGAAAGTGTCTCTGCAACGAATTTTGCATGATACTGATCAAAATTACTCATAACTAAAACCTTTAGTTTAGGCTGATTTTGTAGCAAATTAATTACCAAATGTTTGGTATGAGTGATGAAGGTATAAGATAGATGATTTACCATCATTGAACTAGAACAAACCTCAAGAGTCTCTAAATAGTGAGAAAGCTCTTTTTTTACATCTGAAACAAATTTTGGAAAAATATTTTGAAAGTTCCTGATTGTATTCCCTTTTTGATCAAATAAAATAAACTCAGTAAACAACTCTTGACGATACAGATGTGCGGTATTATGCAGATGCCAAATCAGATTATCCTTATTCTCCATTTCAATCTGATACTTGACTGAAATCTGATCAATAAAATCACTCAATAGATGGTAAGATTTTTCAACATAACTATCCTTTTTTACGCATTTCATAAAGAGACTTTCATCTATGAAAAACATTTTTTGAAAGTAAGACACAAATAATTGGCAAACAACTTCTTCATCTAAAGAGATATTGTATTCTGATTCAAAACTCTGAGCAACACCTTCTATTCCTTCTGCCTGCATTAAAAAATCCAAACTTTGGTCGTTAAAAGAATCTTTATCTACTTCCATAAAATGACCAAACTTTATTCTATATAGGTTCGTAACTAGGAGCAACTTTAGCATTCTATGCGTTGACAAATTCATTGGAAAGCTTGTTTCCTTATAAACCAATTCTAACAATTGAGATAGTGGCTCTGATGAAAAATTTTCAAATGGCCATTCTAGGAAATAATATTTTTCTGAAAAATATTGTGCAAAAAAGTAACGAATGTCTCTCTCATTTCCAATGATTTGAACAGGGGTCAGACTGACTTCAAATTGAAATTGCCTTTTAATCACTTTATTGATTTGGCTAATAATACGATAGAGCGAAGATGAACTGATATAAAATTCTTTACAAATACTCTCAGCTTGACAACCTTCATTAAAGAAGATGAATTCTAAAATCGAAAAATGAGTTGAATGTTTAAAGAAATGATGGTAAACCATTTCAATATCACTATCATCGGTATTAATAATGCGTATACCATTAGTAGAAGAATGAAAAATCAAGTCAGGAAAAGCAGATTTAACATGGGATAGATCATCTTTGACTGCACGTTCTGTACAATTTAATAACTCTGCTAGTTCAGAACGATGAAACCAACGTTTATGTTCAAATAATAATTCTAATAATTCTAATTGCCTATGACTTTTTTTAGATAATAAATCTCTCATGAATATCTTTCTCTCTTTATAAATTATCGGATTAAACCTCTTGCAATTATACCACAAAGAATAGGTATAGCATGATATAACGACTTTTCCTAAAATCTTTTATTTCGTATAATAACACTACGGAGACAATATATAAACAATTTTCTTATTTTACCGTCTATTGAGGGCGTGAATACAGAATCAAATTCAAGTCTAAAGATTATATTTTTAATTTTAAAAATTATATAATAGCAACAATTAAAGAATTTGATTTTTTAAAATTATATAATAATAACAATCGAAATAATTGACTTTTCTATATTAAAGTTATATAATAGTAATAATCAAAGAAATTGATTTTTTGATATTAAAATAAAAAAGGAGGGTAGGCAGTGTTGTGATCAATTATTGCTGGAGGTCTTATTGGTCTCTTGGCAGGTAAAATCACTAAAAAAGTAGTTCTATGGGAATCATCGCAAATGTATTCGCTGGTTTAGTCGGGGCATCTGCAGGACAATCTCTTTTAGGTAGTTGGGGTCCATCAATCGCTGGAATGGCTTTGCTCCCATCTATTGTAGGTGCAGCGATTGTGATTACTGTAGTGTCATTCTTTACAGGTAGAAAGTAAACTTTTCACCAGTAAAGTTAGCAAACTATTTTTAAATCAATGACGGGAAAAATAGTTTAAATGTTAAATCGAAAGGATTGTATATGTCAAAAGCAAAGAAAATATGTTTCATTATTTTCTGTATTTTAATCTTGACAATTTTCCTTCCTGTTTTGATAGATTATCATCAAGTTAGTGATCTAGGTATTCATCTACTTAGCTGGAGACAGAACTCCGTAGTTGAATTCTATCTTGCTAGATATGTCTTTTGGGGGACAGTGGTTCTATCAACTTTAGTTTTATTATCCATTTTAGTTGTGATGTTTTATCCTAAACGTTACTTGGAAATCCAACTTGAAACTAAAAACGATACATTAAAATTAAAGAATTCGGCAATCGAAGGTTTTGTTAGAAGTTTGGTGAGTGATCATAGATTGATCAAGAACCCAACTGTTCATGTAAATTTACGAAAAAATAAATGTTTCGTTCATGTAGAAGGTAAAATTCTTCCTTCAGACAACATCGCTGACAGATGCCAAATAATTCAAAATGAAATAACTAATGGATTGAAGCAGTTTTTTGGTATTGAGCGTCAAGTAAAACTTGAAGTTGCAGTAAAAAATTACCAACCAAAACCTCAAAACAAAAAGACTGTTAGTCGTGTGAAGTAAGGAAGTAAAAAATGGAATGGCTTAAACAATATCGATATCCAATTATCGCTGGTCTCATAGGCGTATTTCTGGCTTGTTTGATTGTCTCCTTTGGCTTCTTCAAAACAATATTTGTATTGATTTTAGGAGCACTGGGAGTTGCAGCTGGATTATATATCGAAAAAAACTATATAGATAAATAAAAAATAAAAATTACTAATTTAATTAAAGGAGTTTCATATGTCAAACGAAAAAAACACAAACACTAACGTAGAAAAGAAAGATGCTACTGTTGTAGCTCACGAAATCAAAGGGGAACTTACTTACGAAGATAAAGTTATCCAAAAAATCATTGGTCTTTCACTAGAAAACGTTTCAGGTCTTTTGGGAATCGATGGTGGTTTCTTCTCAAATCTTAAAGAAAAAATCGTTAACAGCGATGACGTAACAAGTGGTGTTAACGTAGAAGTTGGTAAAACACAAGTTGCAGTTGACTTAAACGTTATTGTTGAGTACCAAAAAAATGTTCCAGCTTTATATTCAGAAATCAGAGAAATCGTATCTTCAGAAGTTGCTAAAATGACTGACTTGGAAATTGTTGAAATCAACGTAAACGTTGTCGACATCAAAACTAAAGAACAGCATGAAGCAGACTCAGTAAGCCTTCAAGATCGCGTATCTGACGTTGCTGAATCAACAGGAGAATTCACTTCAGAACAATTCGAAAAAGCTAAATCTGGTCTTGGATCTGGTTTCTCAACTGTTCAAGAAAAAGTTAGCGAAGGTGTAGAAGCTGTTAAAGGTGCAGCAAATGGTGTAGTATCTCACGAAAACACTCGTGTAAACTAAGATAAAATAAATATAACAGGAGAAATTATCATGTCAGTAGAAGAAAAATTAAATCAAGCTAAAGGTTCTATTAAAGAAGGTGTTGGGAAAGCCATCGGTGATGAAAAAATGGAAAAAGAAGGAGCAGCTGAAAAAGTTGTTTCTAAAGTAAAAGAAGTTGCCGAAGACGCTAAAGACGCTGTAGAAGGTGCTGTAGAAGGTGTTAAAAACATGTTGAGTGGCGACGATAAATAAGGTTAAAAGTTACTTTATCTTTTTAGTAACATTAGTCAAAAGAGTTTGAGTCAAGATGATTCTCAGAAAACAAAAAGCTAGAGATTCCCAATTGCGGAACTCTAGCTTTTTAATTTTGCCTCTTTCTCTTATTATATTTCAGCAGGTTGTTGGCCATGAGTACGAATCCCATGTCAATTCTCACTTGACGCTTACCTCTCAGATGACATCTCTTATAACCCAAACAAACCTTTATCTGCCCAAAGACAGATTTCATATCAATCTTACGTTTAGCGAAAATTTGTCTACCCTTGGAAGATAAAAGTGCCTGATATTCTTTAGTTTTTAAACACTGGTAACGTTCATTCATATACAGTCCCTTTTGAGGGGCTGATTCAGGTTCATAATCGCAGTCAACATTGATTTCAAGGCTGTTTGCTTTCTATCTCCCCTTTTTCATGATATATTTTCGTACAGGTTCTTCAATAGTTTCTATAGTAAAATGAACCAAAAATAGTACACGTTGCGGTATAATGTTCTTGTGGCATATTCATTAGATTTTCGTAAACAGTTCTCTCCTATTTGTGAGCGAACAGGTATAGTCAATTGATTGTCAGTTTGAAGACCAAGAGTCGTAAGGCAAAGGATATGGCAGAATCCATCCAAGGGTGGCTGGCACAATTTCTAGTGAACCTCTTTAAATCTATTACGTTTGACTGTGGAAAAGAGTTTTCAAAATGGAAAGATATTTCCAATCATCACGATAGTGAGAGCTTTTTTGCGAATCTAGGATGTTCAAGACAGCGGTGTCTCAACGAACATTCAAATAGACTTTTAAGGTGTCATGACTTGCCAAAGCAGACAGATTTCAACGAAGTCAGTCAAGAATTTTAGGCTGGACAAAAACTCAATTTCAGGAGAAAATGAAATAAATATTCCCACAATAAAACGCATAGTATCAAAGTTTTTCCAACACCTGATATTATGCATTTTTTAATTTTAAAGACTTTTTCCCAGCCTCAAGAAATCACATCCCACCTAAATCCTTTGGATACCAAATACCTCATCAGATATTTTCTGAGTTGGTAAGACTGTCTAGCTTAATTTGACAAATGGAGGGCGTTAAATCCAGTTTTTACAGGAAGTCTATTTAAATATTTTCACACTGACCTTACAAAATATGAAATAAATTATATAAAGTCATTCCCATGACAAAGAATAACATCCCTTTAAAACAGTATCTTACCCAATTTTCAGGTAAGACTTTTGATACAACCGTCCCCAATACCCCTCCGCATATAGAAGCAAGAAAAATAACTGGAACAGGTGCTAAATGATACTGATTTAAACCTGTAACCACAACAATTGTAGCCAAATGAGACAGCTGGGAAAAGAAAATAATTGCAAGAGAATACATCGTTGCTTCTTTTATCGAAATAGAAAAAAACACCATCAATAAAGATACATTGAGCGGACCACCACCAATCCCTAAAAAACTAGAAATTAAGCCCAATAGAAGACCACAAATCATATAGAATCCTATCTTATCAAATTGATAAGTTTTTTTAAAATCTGTTAAAACAAATGATACAAGTAGCATCACAAATAGTAAAATCATTTGAACAATGGATACTAGCCGTACTGATAACTGAGATAACAAAACTTGAAAAATAAGATGACCTAGAAATCCTCCTAAAACAGAAGAAAAGGATACCGTAAAAATCAATCTCCATTTTATCTCTTTACTTTGTGAAAATCTTTTGATTGTTGAAATAATCGCCATTATAAAAACAGAGAAACTAGAATAAAAAGCAATATCACTGACCGAATGGTATCCAAAACTATCCATAAGTGGCTTAATTATAATTCCACCACCCATGCCTGATATAGAACCCAATCCACTAGCTATTATAATGATTAGAAAATAAATAATCTCAACCACTTTTTAAGTCCATCCTATTCTTTCAAACATCTAAAACCTAGATGGCTACTAGTGGAAGTAGAAATACATCCATTTCTAGCAGCTACTCGGTATCGATTACAATAAGAACAATGACATAAAAAGGAACCTCCTCTGATAGCATACTCCTCATCTTGTATCCCATATTTTGGCAACTCATAGTCATCTTCATTAAAACTAGCTAATAAGGTATATCTCGGATTGCGACACCATTCCCAAACATTCCCAATCATTTGATATAGACCAAAATCATTAGGTAAAAATTCATAGACAGGAGCCGTTCCTATAAATCCATCTAAGGCAGTATTTTCATAAGGAAATCTTCCTTGCCAAGTATTGGCATGATAATATCCACCTTCTAAAAGAGTATCTCCCCAAGGATATTCAGATTGTCTTCCTCATCTAGCAGCATATTCCCACTGTGCTTCAGTCGGTAAAGACATTCCGCTCCAATTACAGAAAGCCAATGCATCTTCTAAAGCAACATGAACTACTGGATGGTCTTCTAAACCCACTAGATTACTATTCTCACCGTAGGGATGTTTCCAGCAAGCGTTCGGAACTTGTAACCACCACGGAGCCCCAGCAGGATGAGGATATCCCTCCCTTTCTGCCTCTGGAACGAACAATATAAAAACAAAAGACCACTCTTGTCGCTCAGCTAGTGTTTTATAGCCTGTTTCTTTCACAAATTGAGCAAATTCTTGATTCGTAACTGGAGTATCCGCAATGGAAAAATCCTTTACACTAACAGCGACTTGAGGACCTTCAAAATCATCTAAAAAACCCTCTTCAGAATTTGTTCCCATCATAAATGTCCCACCCTTGATTTTTTTTCATTTTCATGATTGACTATCCCCGTTTTCGTTAGAGTTGGCGTTATTTTAGAAAGTTCAACAGGAACTAACTCTTCATCCACAACAAAACCTTCTTCTCTATATCTAAGAAAGTCTACTAATTTTTTCTTCATCTGACGAACAATAGGTTGGTATTTTTCGCTTGGATACAAATCATTCATTTCATGCGGATCTTTTTTCATATCAAATAACTGATAATGATTTAAAACAGGAAACCAGATAAATTTCCACTGGTCTGTCAAGATATATTGACTAGAATCTTTTCCTAAAGCATGTTCACCATGAAATTCTGTTCGCCATCCCTCGTACTGTCCAAATAATAAATTCTTAACACTCCGTCCATCTAGTTCATCTGTAGTAGTTCCTCCTGCCAAATCCACGAGTGAAGGAAAAATATCTTGAATTTTCACTAATTGCTTGATTGTTCCCCTATTACCAGCTATCAATCCAGCCGGATCGTAAATAAACGAAGGAATGTGGATACTTCCCTGATAAGGATATCCCTTTCTAAACAGATAATGTTCACCAAGCTGATCTCCATGATCCGAAACAAACCAGATAATCGTATCTTTATCATGACGAAATTCTTTTAGGGCAGTCAAAAAGCGACTAATTTGATGGTCTATATGAGTAATCAATCCAAAATAAGCAGCAACCATTCTTCTTTGATCATCTTCCTTTAATTTCCCTCCTAAAGCATAAATAGACGGAATTTGCTTTTCTAATACTTCCCAATTCCCGATATGCAAATCGAGAAATTGAGGCAAGCGTTCCATATACATATCAAAATAGTATTTTGGGGGATTTAATGGAGCATGTGGTTTTTCAAAAGACATTTTGAGAAAAAAAGGAACCGTTGGATCTCTTCTTTGTAAAAATAAAATGGACTCACTCACAACCCAGTTTGTTGGATGTAACTTCTCATCTTTATCCCAAGGTCTAGCTTCCCAAGAATTACAATCCATTCCGTCATCAATCAAATCAACATCATAACCAACTTTACCCTTTAAAAAGGCTAGATAGTCACTAGCATAATCAAATTGACTTCCATAAGCCTTATCATACTTTCTATCAACATGTAGATACCCATCGTGAAGTAAGACATGATCAAACCCAAGTCTCTGTCTGGAAGGAAAAATATGCATCTTACCAATACACTCTGTTTGATAACCCATATCTTTAAAGACTTTTGGAAGAGTATTAGTAAAATTCCAAGGCACCTCATCTTGATAACCAACACGTCCACTTTTATCTTGGTCTAAGCCAGTCAATAAAGCTGCCCTAGCAGGAACGCAAGAAGGAACTGGAGAATAGGCATTTTCAAAATTATAACCTACACTAGCCATCATATCTAATGTTGGAGTGCTAACTAGCTTATCCTTACTATTCAAGGATAAGGCGTCTGCTCTCATTTGATCTACAACAATCAAAATAATATTTGGCTGTTTTGTCTGAACCATAAAATCTCCTTTCCAATATGGCAAAAGAGGCACAAGAAGATATCTACCTTTACTGCACCCCTCTCTATATCAATCTCTCTATATAAAACAATAACATTCTTGTTATGTTTTATAGAAAAATGAACTAAAATATGACTAAATCGATTAGGAAATTCAAATCATTTTCTAGTACTGTTTTAGAAGTTACAGTGTACTATTCCAACTTCAATAAACTATAAACCTTTGTCTAATAACAATTTTAGTAGAGATAAGAAATCCTACACCTAACTCATCTTACACGTAATCTATTTCTATTTTATCACAAAAAACGCAAATAAGACCATTAACTCAATTCAGTTTTATCTGCCATTTTCACAAATGGGAAATAAGTCAAGACACTAATAATCAAACAAACAACTGATAAGATGATGGCACGCCAATCAAATGCTGTAGAGAAGAAACCATATAAAATTGGAGGCATTACCCAAGTAACATTTTGTGTAACAGGTGAAACAAGACCCCAGCTTGTTGCCCAGTAAGCTACCGTTGCCATGAAAACCGGGCTAAGTACAAATGGTATAAATAGCAAAGGATTCAAGACAACTGGTAAACCATAATTGACCGGCTCACCAATATTAAACAGAACTGGTGCTAGACCAAGTTTAGCAACTTTTCGATAATGACTGTTTCTTGAAAAAATTAAAATAGCAAGTACTAATCCTAATCCTCCAAACCAGACAAACGCCCCAAAAGACCCACTTGTCCATATATAAGGAATCGGTTCACCTTTTTGGAAAGCATCCAGATTCGCTAACATAGCAACTCCAAACAGCCCTTCCATGATGGGAGCCAATACATTTCCTCCATGGAGACCAAAAAACCAGAATAACTTATTCAAAAAGATCATCAGAATAACTGCAAAGAAACTTTGAGACAAACCTAGTAATGGAGTTTGTAACACCTTGTAAACCCAATCAATCAATAAGTCATTGCTAAGTAAATGGAAAACATAAGTCAAGATGGCTACTATATACATCGCCATAAATCCTGGAATGATAGAAGTGAACGGCTTAGCAATCGCAGGGGGAACTGAATCTGGTAACTTGATTACCCAGTTCTTTTTCATTACTTTACAGAAAATAATAGAGGCTAAAAATCCAATCATCATGGCTGTAAAGTAGCCTCTGGCATTAATATGGTTTCCTGGAATCACATTCCCAATAGTTACCATCAGATTTTTACCATCAAATGCTAGATTATCAATTCCTTGTAAGATTTGATCTAATTTCACATCTCCTACATTTGCCAAAGGGAAACTCTTTGTAACTGTACTTCCAATCGAAATGACAAACGAAGCAAGCGATACCAAACCAGCAGAAACTGTATCAACCTTGTAAATCTTAGCGATATTCACTCCCAAGCAATAGATGAACAATAAGGAAACAATTGGTATACTTCCCTTGAATACCAAATTATTGATGTCAACAAACCACTGAAAGGTTTTCGTAATACTTTCTAGGTGAAATTGTTGTGGTAAATCCACTAGAAAAGCATTTAATAACAAAGCAATGGAACCTGTCATAATAACAGGCATAGTCCCCACAAATGAATCACGTAAAGCAACTAAAAACTTCTGATTCCCAACTTTCATTGCAATTGGAGAAAGTTTTTCTTGCATTTTATCCAACATTGTATTCATACCAAACTCCTAATTTTTTTCAAATCGTTTGTACACTTCTACCACTTCTTTTGCTAAGTCAACAAAGGTCAGACTCGTCATTAAATGATCTTGCGCGTGTACCATCAAGAGGCTAATTGATGTTTCTTCCCCCTGTGCCTCTCTTGTCAACATTTCTGTTTGAGCCTTATGCGCCTGTAATAAGGCAGCATTCGCATCAGCTAATCTTCGATTGGCTTTAGAGAAATCCCCTTTTTTTGCTGCCTGAATAGCCTCCATAGCATTACTTTTGGCTTCCCCACCATACATAATTAGCCCCATTACAGATTCTAAATTACTTTCATTCATAGCATTCTCCTCAATCTTAGTCTAATAAACTTTCAGCTAAATCTAAGACTTTAGAACCATTCATCATTCCATAATCTGTCATCGGAATAACCGCCACAGGAATCTGTCTATCTTTTAGTTTTTCTTGAAAGTCCCCTAGTAAATAGCGAACTTGAGGACCTAAAAGCAACACATTTACTTCTTTTGTTGCTACAATTTCTTCTGCTTCAGGAGCTGGAACTGCAAAAATTTCTGCATCCACCCCCCTATCTTCTGCTGCCTTTTGCATCTTTGTCACTAGCAGACTTGTACTCATACCTGCTGCACACGCTAACATAATTGTTACTTTAGCCATAGCTTACTCCTTTATCACCTATTTACTGACCTAGCCAAGCGAGATACTGTATGTCTCACTCCTCTAATTGCCTTGCTCAATGCATAAATATTATCGACTGTTGCCAGTCCCCCATATCCTGCGTCACCTATATGTTGAATATCAACTCCACAAATTTTATTTCTAAGTGCAATTTCCTTGATAGTATCTGTATCAGATGTTTCTTGGCTAGTACCAATAGCACTCAATACAAGACCACCCTTACTATGAACGAGATCAACGACTTCACGCAACTCTTGGTCATGAAAGGCTGGAACGGTTCCAACTGCTGGAACAAGTATCACATCCGCACCTGCTTCCAACAATTGCTCTGCTACAGAAAGCTCTGCCACAGGCTCATTCACTCCTGCCCCGTGCATCTTACCTGCAATAATCAAACCAGAAAATTTTTCCTTAGCAGTTTGAACAGCCTTAATGATTTCTCGATTGCTAACTCCTGTTCCAGGATTTCCAGTCAAACAGACAAAGTCAAAACCTAACTCCTCTATTCGATTCAATGTTTCAACACTAGCAACACGACCTGCAACAATTTCCTGTGTTTCCTCTAGCATCTTTGCAGATGGGTCAATCGGTTCCAAATTTACACCAATTGGACAAGCAACAAGCTGGTGTAAGCGATGAATAACATCATCACCTGAACTATCCAAAGCATAAATTTTAGGCTCAAAAACATCAACACAATTCAATAAAATCATATCAGCTCCAAAAGCTCTAGCAATTTCAGAATTAGTTATATCCCCAACAAATGTCTCACGAGTAACTACATTTTCAGATAGAACAACTCTACCTTCACTTGCTAAAATACTTTGTTTTAATTCTTCAGCATTCATCTGTAATATCTCAGATGGATTTGCACTAATTAAACGTTTCATTCTCAATCCTCCAATAACTTAAACCGTTTTTCAATAGCTATTACAAATGGTAAATAAAGTAAGACATCCAAAACAATCAATACAATTTGTAATAATGAACCAGAAATACTTCCTGTAGCAAGTAAACCACTTATAACAGGTGGCATAGTCCAACCTGGATCTGTATAAGTTAGCGGAACCAAACCTGATGCCATTGCTCCCCACGCTACTAGTAAGTTAAACATTGGAGCTAAGATAAATGGAACTAGTAACAAAATGTTCAAAACAATAGGAACACCAAACATTGCTGGTTCATTTATATTAAATAATCCAGGTATAACAGTTATAGGTGCCAAAGTTTTTAGTTGTTTACTAGCTTTCTTCTTATGTGCTAAATATCCTAACGCAAGAACTAAACCTATGGTTGCACCACCGCCACCTATGAATACAAAATTATCCATAAATACGCTAGTAAAAATATTTGGAAGAGTTTCTCCAGTTTGATAAGCTACTTTATTTGCATCTAGATTAGCTAACCATAACGGTTTCATAACTGCATTAACAACATTTCCTCCGTGTAATCCTACAAACCAAAAACTACTATTAAGGAAAATTAAGATAAGAAGACCAATAACATTATTTCCTAAAAGTCCAAGTGGACCTCCCAAAGCTACTTGAGCAATTTCATGAAGATTAGGTAAACTTAATTTATCTAAAGTTGCATAAACAATCAACCAACCAACAATAGTCACTGCACCAGGAATAATGGCACTAAAGCTTTTAGATACTGCTGGTGGAACACCATCCGGCATTTTTATCTGTATATTATGATTTATAAACCATTGGTAGATATAGCCATTAATCAATCCTAAAATCATAGCAACAAATAAACCTTTTGATGCCATGAAAGCGGTAGGCATTCCTGCTCCAGCCTCTCCTCTAATGAAAGGCGTAACTGTAATAAAAGATGATAATGACACAATACCAGCAGGAATACCATCAACTTTGTATTGTCTAGCCATAAAGTAAGCGATACCAAAACTAGCTACAAGACCAAGTAATCCAAAACTACTATCAACACCCTTCCATAAATAGTCAGCAACACCAATATCACCCAGATATTTTTCCCATCCTGGAATAGGAAAACTTGCAATAACCATTAGTAATGAACCTATCAACAATAAAGGTATAGTTAGAGTAATACCGTCTCGAATAGAAACCAACGCTTTATTATTACCCAATCTAGCCGCTACTGGAAGTAACTTTTCTTGTAATAATTTTTCCATAACCTTTTCCTCTTAAATATATTTTATTATCAAAAGTTATCAATTATCTTTATTTTTTGACGTCAAGTTGTTATTTGATTATCTTTTGTTATTTATATTTTACAACTATAAGAAAGCCTTGTCAAGGATTTGTGTAAATATTTGATTATTTTTTATTATCAATATATAATAAAAAGAGACCAGTAAGCAATGAAAAGCTTAAAAAGATTAACATCTACATTTATCCATAGCAAAAAATCATAGGATTTTAAGAATCTGACAACTAGGAAGAAAACTAATATGACCTTATCTAAGAAACAATTACAACTACGAGCTAAAATACTGGAAACAGTTTACACATTAGGTCCCATTTCACGAATTGAAATCGCTACTAAAACAGGAATAACACCTGCAACAACTAGCAGTATCACAAATGATCTGATTAAAGAAAACATTCTCTTAGAACTTGGTGAAGACGAACACGATACAAGCGTAGGGAGAAAAAAAATCCTGCTAGACATTCAAGCTAAACGATTTTACTACATTGGTTGTGAACTATCTGAAAAACATTTCACTTTTGCTTTAGGAGATAATCTAGGAAATATCTTAAAGGAAGAGAAAGAAATTGTTACTAAACAGTTAATCCAAGAAAAGGGAAATCAACTCATTAGCCAGACACTAAAGCAATTCTTAAATAACTGCTCTGATTATGAAATAGAAGCAATTGGAATCGCGCTACCTGGTCGCTATTTAGATGATTATAAAATAACAACAAACAATCCTTTATGGCAACATATCGACTTAGAAATGATTCAATCCCACTTTGATAAGCCTTTGTTTTTCTCTAACAATGTTAACTGTATGGCTATAGGTAAACGCCTATTTAGTCGCCAACAGAATGACCCTAATTTTGCTTATTTTCATTTTGCTAGAGGTATGCACTGTTCTTATATCTACGACGGAAACATTTATGGAAAAGGAAATCTAATGATTGGAGAAATAGGGCATACAGTTGTTTCATCTGAGGGAGAAGAATGTAGTTGCGGGCGCAAGGGATGCTTACAAACTTTTGCTGGAGAATCTTGGTTAATCAAAAAATCAAAAATTCTATATCATCAATCTCCCTATTCTCTACTTCCTAGTTTAGTCAAAAATGCCGATGATATTGATATCCAAGTTATTTTAACCGCTTATCAATTAGGTGACACTGGAATAATCACACTTATCCATCAAGCCTTACTCTATCTTAGTCAAACCATTTTAAATATCAGTATGATGATTGACTCTCAAAAAATCTACCTACATAGTCCTTTACTAACAAATCAACACATCATCCAAAAACTATATAGTGAAATGAACTACAAACCCAAACTGCTCTATAATCGCCTACCTGAAGTCATTATTGAACCTTACAATGATTTTACAGCCGCACACTCAGCTATTGCACTTTGTTTGTATCATACAATTCTACATTCCTAATTTTCTATTACATTTAATAAATAGGCTAAAAAGAGGGAGTATATCATAAAAAGCGAACAAACCTGTTTTCTGAAAATCAGAATTCTGTTTTGTTCGCTTTCTTTATATTTGGAATTATACTCCTATCTCCCCTTTTTCATAATGTATAGTAAAATGAAATAATAACAGGACGAATCGATCGGGACAGTCAAATCGATTTCTAACAATGTTTTAGAAGTAGAGGTGTACTATTCTAGTTTCAATATACTATATTTTCGTACAGGTGCTTCAACCATTTGAACGATTTCAAATCCTTCTTTTTGGTAAAGATTCTGAGCTCTTTGATTTGCCTCGAAGACATTTAGAGAAATACTATCTATATCTTCATTTTCAAAGGCCAAACTAACAAATTTCCTTAAAGCCTGGCTACCTAAGCCTTGCTCCTGTTTCTGGGGGTTGATAAAAAATCTCCCGATATGAAGATTGCTGTCTTCTAGCCTGATTTTCTGGATAAATCCCACAAACTCTTGTTCATCAAAGATTGAAAAGACTCCTTCCAAGGCTTGAAGGGTCAGTAGAAAAGGAATCCTTGGTCCCATCCATTGTTCTTGAAAGGATTTGCCTAGGGAGTTGGACCACTGGCATACAAATTGAGCGTTTTCTATACTCACCTTTTCTTCAAAACGAATTGTCATCTTTTCCTCACCATCTTATCTATGTTTCTCCATTATACTATTTCTCCCATTTTTTACGAATAGATAAGTATGATTGATTTTTATTTTTTTCTCGTCGGGAGCATTCTCGCTTCCTTTCTTGGTTTGGTCATTGACCGTTTTCCAGAGCAATCCATTATCAGTTCAGCCAGTCACTGCGATTCCTGTCAGACTCGCTTGCGTCCCTTAGATTTGATTCCGATTCTCTCACAGGTCTTCAATCGCTTTCGCTGTCGCTACTGCAAAGTTCGCTATCCTGTCTGGTATGCCCTCTTTGAATTAGTCTTAGGACTCCTCTTTCTGCTTTACTCTTGGAAATTGCTTTCCTTGGGGCAAGTCGTCCTAATCACCGCTGGTTTGACCTTGGGTATCTACGACTTTCACCATCAGGAATATCCCTTACTGGTCTGGATGACTTTCCACCTAATCCTAATAGCTTCCTCTGGCTGGAATCTGGTCATGGTCTCCTTCCTCATACTTGGAATTTTGGCTCATTTTATCGATATCCGCATGGGCGCAGGGGATTTCCTCTTTTTAGCTTCTTGTGCTCTCGTCTTTAGCGTAACGGAGTTACTGATCTTGATTCAGTTTGCTTCTGCGACGGGTATCCTGGCCTTTCTCCTGCAAAAGAAAAAGGAAAGACTTCCTTTCGTGCCTTTCCTCTTACTTGCTACTTGTTTGATTATTTTTGGTAAGCTACTGCTTGTTTGATAAAGTCCTGAATCGGCTCTCCTTGGTGGAGAGCTTTTACTATTTTCGAACCGACGATAACACCATCTGACACCGCATTGAAGCGTTCCAGATCGGCTTGACTAGATACACCAAAACCTGTCAAGACTGGGATGTCGGCCACTTGATGAAGTTGCGCCAAGTGCTTGTCCAAATCTGCACGGTAATTGCCTGATTTCCCTGTCACTCCATTGATGGCAACGGCATAGATGAATCCCTCCGCCCCTTCAATCAACTCTTTCTGGCGCTCAATTCCTGTGGTCAAGCTTACTAAAGGAATCAAGGTGATATCTGTATCTGCCAAAAATGGTTCTACAAAGTTGGCATGTTCATGAGGCAAGTCTGGGATAATCAAGCCCTTCACAGCTGTATCAGCCAGATCTTTGACAAAGTTCTCCACACCGTACTGAAAGAGGGGGTTGAAGTAGGTCATGATGACCAGTGGAATCTCTGTTTCAATAGTTTTCAAGGTTTCAACTAAAGCCTGGGTAGAGGTCCCGTGGGCTAAACTGCGCAAGCCAGCTTCTTCGATAACAGGTCCATCTGCAACAGGGTCTGAAAAGGGAATACCCACTTCAATTGCAGAGACACCCAAATCTTCTAAAAAGTGAATTGTTTCAGCAAGACCGTCCAAACCTTTCTCGTGGTCACCAGCCATGATATAGGGAACAAAAATTCCTTTTCCAGCTGCTTTAATAGCATTCAATTTTTCTGTTAGTGTCTTAGGCATGAGCTTCTCCCTTCTTTGCTGCATCTGCTTCCAAGCGGTCTTTGACTTGAACCACATCCTTGTCCCCACGACCTGATAGGCAGACAATCATAGACTTTTCTGGTCCAAGTTCTTTGGCCAATTTCACCGCAAAAGCGATAGCATGGCTAGATTCCAAGGCTGGGATAATCCCTTCCACACGAGACAAGAGTTGGAATCCTTCCAAGGCTTCTTCGTCTGTCACAGGGACATAGCTGGCACGTTTGATATCGTGGTAGTGAGAATGTTCTGGACCAATACCAGGATAGTCCAAACCTGCTGAGATAGAGAAGGCTTCAAGAATTTGACCATGGGCATCTTGGAGCACATCCATGAGAGAACCGTGAAGAACACCCGGACGACCCTTGGTCAAGGTAGCAGCGTGGTGCTCTGTATCCACACCAAGCCCTGCTGCTTCAGTTCCATACATAGCTACTGACTCATCTTCTACAAAGGGATGGAAGAGCCCAATAGCATTAGATCCACCACCAACACAGGCTACTAGAGCATCGGGCAGATTTTGACCTGTCATATCGCGATACTGTTGTTTAGCTTCGCGACCGATGACACTTTGGAAGTCACGAACGATTTCTGGAAATGGATGAGGCCCCAAGGCAGAACCAAGGATATAGTGGGTATCGTCGATATTAGCCACCCATGAACGAAGGGCTGCATTGACCGCATCCTTGAGCACGCGCGAACCATCTGTTACAGCCTCGACCTTGGCTCCCAAAAGCTCCATGCGGAAGACATTGAGGGCTTGGCGTTTGACATCTTCCTCACCCATGTAGATGGTACATTCCATGTTAAAGAGGGCCGCAGCAGTTGCAGTTGCCACACCGTGCTGACCAGCACCGGTTTCTGCGATAATTTTCTTTTTACCCATGCGTTTGGCAAGCCAAACTTGTCCTAAGGCATTGTTAATCTTGTGGGCTCCTGTATGGTTAAGGTCTTCCCGTTTGAGATAAATCTTGGCTCCGCCAATATGCTGGGTCAAGTTTTTTGCGTAGTAAAGAGGAGTTTCCCGCCCCACATACTGGCGCAAGAGTTGGTTTAATTCCTCTTGGAAACTTGGGTCTGCCTGACTTTCACGATAGGCCTTCTCCAACTCCAAAACTGCTGTCATCAATGTTTCTGGGACAAAACGTCCGCCGAATTTTCCGTAAAATCCATCTTTATTTGGTTCCTGATATGCCATGCTTTACCCTCTCTATAAATCTTCTAATCTTTTCATGATCTTTTTGTCCATCTGTCTCCACTCCGCTCGATACATCTACTGCATAGGGAGTAAAATGTTGAATTGCTTTTACTACATTATCTTCATTAAGGCCACCTGCGATAAAGAAGGGCTGTGCTAGTCCAGTCGTATCCAGTTGACCCCAATCAAAGGGCTGGCCACTTCCTGCCACAGGGGCATCAAAGAGTAGATAATCTGCCTGAGAATTGGGGACATGCCCATTTCCATCTACCTGCACAGCCTGAATACTGGCACAAGGCAAATTCTCAAATAAATCATCTGCCACCTGACCGTGAACTTGAACCAAGTCCAAGCCAACTTTGTCAATCGCTTCCAGCAGTTCTACCCGACTTGGTGAAACAAATACTCCAACCTTTTTCACATCTGAAGGAATAAGCTTTGCCAACTCAGCTGCCTCTTCTAAAGTCACCTGTCTTTTACTAGGTGCAAAGACAAAACCGATGTAGTCGGCTCCTGCTGAAACGGCTGTTTCCACCGCTTCTTCGGTCGATAGTCCACAAATTTTAACCTTTGTCAATCTGCAACTCCTTGATTCTCTGGACCACATTTTCTGCCTGCATAAGAGCTGTCCCTACCAAAATTCCGTTAAAGTATGGGGCTAGTCGTTCCGCATCCTGCCCTGTGAAAATGGCAGATTCAGAAATGTAATAGCGACCTTCCTCAAAGTAAGGGGCTAAATCTACACTGGTCTGCAAGTCGACCTCAAAGGTAGTCAAGTTGCGGTTGTTGACCCCGATAATCTCAGCACCAAGTCTGTGGGCTACCTCTAGTTCAGCTAGATTGTGAGTCTCCACTAAGACTTCCAGACCAAGCTCTGTCGCGTAGTCATACAGTTCCTTGAGGCGTTCTTCGGACAAGGCTGCCACAATAAGCAAGATAACTGTCGCACCTGCATTGCGAGCGCGGATGATTTGCTTTTCATCTATGATAAAGTCTTTGTTGAGCGTCGGAATCTCTACCTGACTGGAAATTTCCCGTAGATAATCCAAATGCCCTTTAAAGAAAACCTCATCTGTCAGAACAGAAATCATCACTGCTCCGTTTTCTTCATAAGTCTGGGCCTGTTGTACAATATCCACATCGAGATTGATATTTCCCAAACTAGGGCTAGCTTTTTTGACCTCAGCGATTACCTGCAAGCGGTCCTGATGATTCTTCAAAAATTCTGCCAAGCGATAGGTCTGGCGCAGAGGCTGGATTTGCTCCAGCTTCATCTGCTCCACCTCACGCTCCTTCTGCTCTAAGATTCGTGCTAAAAATTCCTGACTCATTTTTGGTACTCCTGTAACAGTCTGAGTTTTTCAAGGGCCTTGCCTCTAGCAATCACTTGACGGGCCAAGGCAACTCCTTCCTTGATGCTATCAATCTTACCATTAGCATAGAAACCAAGACCAGCATTCAAGACTGTCGTTTCCAAGAATGGACTTGCTTCGTTTTTCAGAACGCTAAGCAAAATTTCTGCATTTTCCTGAGCATTCCCACCACGAATATCTTCCATAGCATAGCCTTCCATTCCCAAATCCTCTGGAGTAAAGCTTGACAAGCTGATTTCGCCATTTTCAAGAAGTGCAATCTTGGTTGTTCCGTTCAAGCCAGCTTCATCCAACCCTTCTGGTCCAGCAACCACGATGGCACGTTTGCGACCCATATTTTTCAAAACCTGAGCTGTACTTTCTAGGAGCTCTGGACGACTAATTCCAAGAAGCTGTGTTTCTAAAGCCATTGGATGAATCAGTGGACCAGTCAAGTTCATAATCGTTGGAATTCCCAATTCCAAACGAGCTGGCATGATGTATTTCATAGCTGGGTGCATATTTTTAGCGAAGAGAAAGACGATTCCAGTTTTATCAAAGACCTTACCTAGTTCAGCTGGTTTGAGGTCAAGATTGATTCCCAAGGCTTCGAGGACATCTGCGGAACCAGATTTAGAAGAAATCGAGCGGTTACCATGCTTGGCCATGTGAATACCACCACCAGCCAAGACAAAGGCTGCAGTTGTGGAAATATTAAAACTGAAAGACTTGTCCCCACCTGTACCACAGTTGTCCATAGCATCATGAATCTCAGTTGGAATATGCTGGGCATGTCCTCTCATGACTTGGGCAATGGCTGTGCGTTCTTCAGGTGTTTCCCCCTTCATCTTAAGAGCTAAGAGGAGAGAAGCAATCTGCGCTTCAGTTACACGCCCAGTTACGATACGCTCAATGACATCCGTCATTTCCACACCTGATAAATTTTCAAATTTTGCTAGTTTTTCAATAATCTCTTTCATCCTAGTTTCCTCACTTTACAACCTTCTCGATAAAATTCCGAATAGAAGACAAGCCGTCTGGCGTTCCAATGCTCTCTGGATGGTACTGGAAGCCATAAATCGGTAGGTTTTTATGTTGAATCCCCATGATGGCTTGGTCATCAGTCGAACGAGCTGTCACTTCAAAGTCTTCTGGCATTTCCTCAATCAAAATACTGTGATAACGCATGACCGCACGTCCATCCTCAATACCTTGATACAAAACAGATGGCGCTTCAAAGTTGATATTGCTCTGTTTCCCATGCATGACTTTTGGAGCCAAACCTAGCTTACCACCAAAGACTTCTGCAATGGCTTGGTGGCCCAAACAAATCCCAAGAATCGGCTTCTTGCCTGCAAAATCACGAATCATGTCTTCCATCTTTCCAGCATCAACTGGCCAACCAGGACCAGGAGAAAAGACCAGACCATCTGCTTTTTCAGCTTCTTCATACAGCTTGGAATCATCATTTCTCAGAACCTGAACTTCTGCAAAATTCCCAATGTATTGGGCCAAGTTATAGGTAAAAGAATCATAGTTGTCAATCAATAAAATCATGGTCTTAGTTCTCCAATTCTAGTCATAGATTTTGCTTTGTTAATGGTTTCTTGGTATTCGTTTTGGGCGATAGAGTCGTAGACAATCCCTGCCCCAGCCTGCACATAGGCTCTTTGATTTTTGAGAATCATGGTTCGGATGGCAATGGCCAAATCCATATCACCCGTCGCAGACAAGTAGCCGATTGCTCCTGCATATACGCCCCGTTTTTCCGTTTCCAGTTCATAGATGCGTCTCATAGCTCGAATTTTTGGTGCTCCAGAAACGGTTCCAGCAGGAAGCGTTGCTTTCAAGGCATCCATGGCAGTGAGTTCTGCAAGCAAACGCCCCTTGACCACGCTGGTCAAATGCATAACATAACGGAAGAGCTCCACTTCCATATACTTAGTAACTTGGACACTGGCCGTTTCAGAGATGCGGCCAATATCGTTACGCCCCAAGTCTACCAACATTCGATGTTCTGCTGTTTCCTTCTCATCAGAGAGGAGGTCAGTCGCCAAGGCCTTGTCTTCTTCATCCGTAGCCCCTCTTGGTCGCGTCCCTGCAATCGGATTGGTTGTCACGATGCCATTTTTGACAGAAACCAAACTTTCTGGACTGGCTCCGATGATTTGATAATCCCCAAAATCATAGAAATAAAGGTAATTAGAAGGATTAGTCACGCGGAGATTTCTGTAGAAGTCAAATGGATTTCCAGTAACTTCTGCTGAGAAGCGCTGACTGAGTACACATTGGAACATATCGCCATTACGAATCAAGTCGCGAGCGGTTTCCACCATTTCCTCAAACTTCTGAGGAGCGATATGGGGTTTGAAGTCTAACGGAGATAGATCCAAGTCTTCAAATTCATTTGGAGCAGGAATGCGTAATTCCTCAAGCACTTGGTTCAAGGATTTTTCCAAGGCTTCTTGACTGCGCTCACTATAAAGTGCATCCTCTATGACATGTATCTTCTCCTTCTTGTGGTCAAAGACCATATAGCTCTCATAGACAAAGAAATGCATGTCTGGCGTCCCAATTGTATCCTCAGGGATTTGACCAATTTCTTCATAAAGCGAAATCATATCGTAACCCACAAAACCAATGGCTCCACCACCAAAAGGTAGCTCTGAGTGGTGCTGACTCTTATGAATCACTTCATAAAGGAAATCCAAGGGATCCCGATCAATCACTTGACCATTTTGATAGAGAACTCCATTTTCAAACTTAATCTCAAAAACTGGATTATAGGCTAGGATAGAAAAACGAGCTGTTTCCTTGTCTCTCGGAATACTCTCTAAAATAACCTTATGTTGCCCCTTTAAGCGCATATAAGCCAAGATTGGTGATAAGACATCTCCATGAATGATTCGTTCCATTGTAATTTCCCTTTCAGTTCTAATTCTAGTTCGTGGCGACTGTATGAAAAATCCCCACGCAAAATAACTTGCGTGAGGACGAAATTCGCGGTGCCACCTCAATTATAGGATTTCTCCTATCTCTCATTCCTGTCTCAGATATCTCCTGTAACAGGCTGTGCGATAAAGGGCACTCCCTTGAGAATGATGTTTTCTTCTCTCGTTTCAGATGAACCCAACTTTACAGCTTTCTCTGCTTGTTTTCAGCAACCACAAGCTCTCTGTGAGAGAAAGAACTGTAATTTTTCCATCTATTATTTTTTAGCTTCTAGTAGTCTGCAATCGCAGCTAGGTCCTTGCCTCCACGACCAGAGACATTGATGAAGAGATGTTCATCTCGGTACATCTTTATACTCTTCGAACAACTCTTCAAACCGCGTCAACGTCGCCTTGCCGTAGGTATGGTTACTGACTTCGTCAGTTCTATCTGCAACCTCAAAACAGTGTTTTGAGCTGACTTCGTCAGTTCTATCTGCAACCTCAAAACAGTGTTTTGAGCTGACTTCGTCAGTTCTATCTGCAACCTCAAAACAGTGTTTTGAGCTGACTTCGT
>ERZ1023497.90-NODE-90-length-43695-cov-107.046746_pt1 | contig 43695 bp, 38 predicted proteins | sample MGYA00380543_ERZ1023497 | MGnify/ENA primary metagenome ERZ1023497 (study PRJEB33173, sample SAMEA4830384) | metagenome | study: EMG produced TPA metagenomics assembly of the PRJEB25223 data set... | reverse complement strand
TAATTCTAGAAATATATAGCAACGCAATGATTAAACTGCATAGAAATACCATGCTCATATATTTTTTCTTTTTAGGCTTTGCTGCTTCAATTTCGTCTTTATTCTCTAGATATTCTAGCAATTCTTTCTCTATTTCCTCGTTAATATCTTTGTCATGATTTTCACTCACAACCATCCCTCCACGACTACATGTTCATCTTTAAATTTATATTATTACAATTTCTGTAAAAGGACAATCTTTACTTTGTATTAATTACAAGTTATCAATTCTAGTACCTTTTTTCAATTTGCGAGCACCACATTTGATTAATCGCGCACGATAGTTTAATGTATAATTAATCGCACACGATAGAAAGGAGTATTTTATGGATTACAATATGAAACTAGCCAATCAAGTTTGTTTCTCAGCATATAATGTAAGTCGATTATTTGCCCAATTTTATGAAAAAGAGCTTAAGTCATTTGGTTTAACTTACTCACAATATTTAGTCTTACTTTCATTATGGGAGGAAAATCCTCAAACATTACATTCGATTGGTCGAAAATTGGACCTTTCAAGCAACACGCTTACCCCACTTCTTAAAAGATTAGAACAATCAGGATGGGTCACTCGACAAAAATCAGACCAAGACAAAAGACAATTAATTGTTTCGTTAACTCAAAAAGGGAAAGATCAAAAGCAACCTATTTACGATGCTATCTCTAAATGTGTATCAGAAGATATGAATTTAGAATTATACAAACAAACGAAAGACATTATGGATCAATTAGAAACAACTTTAAGAAAGCAATTAAATAAATAACATATAAAGGGTGATAAACTATGAAAAAATTTGATGTTGTATTTATAGGAAGTGGACATGCTGCATGGCACGCTGCGTTAACGTTAAGACATGCAGGCAAATCTGTAGCCATTATAGAAAAAGACACGATAGCTGGTACATGTACAAATTACGGTTGTAATGCCAAAATCTTACTTGAAGGACCTTATGAAGTATTAGAAGAAGCTAGTCACTATCCTCAAATTATTGAATCTGACCAATTACATGTAAACTGGGAGAACTTGATGCAATATAAGAAAGCTGTCATTAATCCCCTTTCTAATACACTTAAATCTATGTTTGAACAACAAGGTATTGAAGTGATAATGGGTGCCGGTAAATTAATAGATGCTCATACAATTGATGTTGAAGGTACACATATTCAAGCTGAGAACATCGTTATAGCAACTGGACAACATAGTAATAAACTTGATATAGAAGGTAGTGCATTAACACATGATAGTCGTGACTTTTTATCTTTAGATAAAATGCCAAATAGCATCACATTTATTGGTGCTGGTATTATTAGTATCGAATTCGCTTCAATCGCAATTAAATCAGGTGCTGAAGTTCATGTCATCCACCATACAGATAAACCATTAGATGGATTTAATGAAAAGCACATCGCGAAATTAATCCATAAACTTGAATCTGAAGGCGTACAATTCCATTTCAATGAAAATGTTCAATCAGTCCAACAAGCTGGTAACAGCTATAAAGTTGCAACAGAATCTGGACTAAGCATTGATACTGACTATGTTCTAGATGCTACTGGACGTAAACCAAATGTACAAAATATAGGACTAGACGAATTAGGCATCGAATATAGTGAAAAAGGTATTCAAGTTGATGATTATTTAAGAACAAACATACACAACATATATGCAAGCGGAGATGTATTAGATAAAACAATCCCTAAATTAACACCAACAGCAACATTTGAATCTAACTACATCGCGACTCATATATTAGGTATCAATCCAAACCCAATTCAATATCCAGCAATACCATCAGTATTATACTCATTACCAAGACTTTCACAAATAGGTGTTACAGTTAAAGATGCAGAGCAAAGCGAAGCATATACAATAAAAGACATACCATTCGGTAAACAAATGGTATTTGAATATAAAAACGAAACAGAAGCGGAAATGACAATTATATTAAACGCAGACAAACAACTCGTTGGCGCAGAAATCTACGCAGACGACGCAGCAAACTTAATCAATCTACTAACATTTATCGTTAACCAAAAACTAACAGCCAAAGACCTCAACCAACTCATCTTTGCATTCCCAGGCTCATCAAGCGGTGTGCTAGATTTATTAAAAGTAGCAATGATGTAGTATATATTGCCATCACTTTTCTAACAAAGAAAAGTGGTGGTTTTTTATACAGCGAAAAAATTCATAAACTAAAAGACTTTAAAACATAGTAAATCTCTCAACTTTGTATTGACATTTAGTAGTATTGCGCGTAATGTTTTTATATAATTCTGAATATTTAAAAAGAAAATCGGGAGGATTATTATGGGAAATTTTTTAGTATTACAATCTGATTTTGGATTGGAGGATGGTGCAGTAAGTGCTATGTACGGTGTTGCTCATACAGTAAGCAATGATATTGAAATTAGTGACTTAACGCACAATATCCCACCATATGATATATGGGTAGCATCATATCGTTTATATCAAACTGTTAAATATTGGCCAAAAGGTACGGTGTTTGTTTCAGTGGTAGATCCGGGAGTTGGAAGTGATAGAAGAAGTATTGCATGCTTAACTAAATCTGGACATTATATTATTACACCAGATAACGGGTCATTAAGTCATATTCAATATTACGAAGGTATTGAAAAAGTAATCGCAATTGATGAAGTAAAAAGCCGCTTACCTCACTCTGAGGAAAGTCATACATTTCACGGGAGAGATGTATATGCTTATAATGGCGCAAGACTCGCTTCAAAACAAATTACTTTCAATGAACTTGGGCACCCAATTGAACTTGATTCCATTAAACAATTAGAAATTATTGAAGCTAAAAACGAAAATAATATTTTAAGTGGTAGTATTGATGTATTAGATATAAGATTTGGTTCTTTATGGACAAATATTCCTTTAGACTACTTAAAGCAAGCGAATTATTCACACGGAGATCAAATTATGGTGTCTATTTTCCACAATGAGAATAAAGTGTATCAAAATATTATTAAATTTGTACGATCATTTGCTGATGTAAATATCGGAGAACCACTTGTCTATGTTAATTCACTTGTAAACATTGGTATTGCTGTTAACCAAGATTCATTTTCAAAACTATATCATATCGGAACAGGTAAAGAATGGACAATCCAATTATCGAAAGTATCATTCAATTTATAATGAAAGGAAGAATATATCATGAATAAACAAGGTATATCAGTTAAAACTATCGTAGCTATAGGTATTGGTGCAGCAGTTTTTGTTATTTTAGGTAGGTTTGTTGTAATTCCAACTGGATTCCCAAACACCAACTTAGAAACATCTTATGCATTTTTAGCTTTAATTTCTGCTATATTTGGTCCTTTTGCTGGATTTATGATTGGTCTTATTGGTCACGCTGTTAAGGACTTCACGACTTATGGTAGTGCTTGGTGGAGTTGGGTAATAAGTTCAGGAATTATTGGCTTTTATTACGGATGGATTGGGCAAAAAATCAATTTAGCTACTGGACAATTTAGCAAAAAAGGCATTTTATATTTTATAGTCGCTATTATTATTGGAAATATTGTATGTTGGGGTTTAATCGCACCAATTTTAGATATTTTAATCTATAGTGAACCGGCTAATAAAGTATTTACACAAGGTGTCATTTCTACAATATTAAATATTGTATCAGTAGGAATTATTGGTACACTACTTATAAAAGCTTATGCATCAACTCAAGTACAAAAAGGCAGCTTGAGAAAGGATTAGATTAACAATGGCTAAACCGATTATTACCTTTAAAAATGTTAATTTCAAATATTATAGCCAATCTGAACCAACACTTCACAATATAAATATTAATATTTATCCTGGCGAAAAAGTGCTTATAGTTGGTGCTTCAGGTAGTGGTAAATCGACTTTTGTAAACTGTATAAATGGACTTATTCCCTTTAAGTATGAAGGTGACTTAACTGGCCAAATAATTATTAATGGTGAAGATGCTAAAGAAGGCACTTTTCATGAACGGTCAAATATAGTAGGAACGGTTCTTCAAGATACAGATGGTCAGTTTATTGGATTAACAGCTGCTGAAGATATGGCGTTTATGTTAGAAAACAATAATGTTAATAAAGAAACCATGCATAAAGACGTGCACCACTGGTCTAAGGTTGTCAATATTGATGAACATTTAAATAAGCGTCCACAAGATTTGTCAGGTGGCCAAAAACAGCGTGTTTCATTAGGTGGCGTACTCATACATCAGCCTCCTATTTTAGTACTTGATGAACCTCTAGCAAACCTAGACCCTCATTCTGGATACCAAACAATGAAACTTTTAGAAGAGTTACATCAATATACAGATTCAACTATGATTATGGTAGAACACCGCTTAGAAGAAGCACTCGATGACACATTTGATCGCGTCATCTTATTTAAAGATGGAAAGATTTATGCAGATTTAATGCCTGATGAGATATTACGTAGTAACTATTTAAATGAATGCGGTATTAGGGAACCTTTATACGCATCAGCTGTGAAATACACTCAAACACCTATTCAAGAAAAAATAAACTTCGCTAATGTTAATGAAGTATCCACAAATAATGAAATTAAACAAGCTATCAATAATTGGCAATTAGAACAAATTGCCCCTCAAAATCAATACGATCAATATGAACCTTTATTAACTTTAGAAGATATTAATTATCAATATAATCGCACGAGTGGAAAAATTTTAAATCATATAAATCTCAATATATATCCAGGAGAAATGTTAAGTATTGTGGGACATAACGGAGCAGGCAAATCAACATTAGCAAAAGCAATTTGTGGCTTTATACATACTAAAGGAAAGATGTTTTGGAACAACGAATCATTCCACAAACTTTCAATCAGCGAACGTTCTGAACATGTTGGGTATGTTATGCAAAACCCAAATCATATGATTTCAGAAAAGATGATTTTTGATGAGGTTGCCTTAGGTTTAAAACTTCGAAACATAGACGAAGCAGAGATCAAAACACGCGTTTTTAATATTTTAAAAACATGTGGTTTATACCCTTTTAGAAATTGGCCAATTTCTGCATTGAGTTATGGACAGAAAAAACGTGTAACAATCGCATCTATACTTGTTCTAAGTCCAGAAATTATAATATTAGATGAACCAACAGCAGGACAAGATTATTATCATTACACGGAAATGATGACTTTCTTAAAATCCTTAAATGAGGATGGACAAACAATTATCATGATAACGCACGATATGCATTTACTAGCTGAATATACGGACCGTACTATTGTTATTTCTGATGGTAAGATTATTGCTGACACTACTCCAATCAAATTATTAGCAGATCAAAAGCTATGTGAGCAATCGGCTCTGAGACAAACATCATTATATAAACTTGCGCAACGTGCTCAAATTACATCTCCTCAAAATTTCGTGAGAACATTCATAGAATTTGATAAAGAGGTGAAAAAATCATGAATGAGTTTAATACACTAGGCTATCATCCAGGAAATACCCCTATACATTATATAAATGCAACAGCAAAACTCATTTTCTTTTTATTACTATCAATTTCTGCAATGATGACTTATGATACACGTTATTTGATTATAGTAAGTATTTGTTCTCTGATTCTTTTTAAAGTTTCTCAACTTAAATGGTATCAAGTTAGTTTTGTTGTTAAATTTATCGCTTTTTTCACAGTAATCAATGTTATCGCCGTTTACTTATTTGACCCTGAATACGGCGTCCGCCTTTATGGTGTTAGAACAGAATTATGGTCAGGTGTTGGAAGATTTACTTTAACAACTCAAGAATTATTTTATTTGTTTAATCTATTATTAAAATATGTATGTACCATTCCTTTAACACTTGTATTTTTATTAACAACAAACCCTAGCCACTTTGCAGCAAGCTTAAATCGTATAGGTGTTAATTATAAAATCAGTTATGCCGTAGCATTAACATTAAGATACATTCCTAATATCCAAGAAACATATCTAGAAATATCACAAGCACAACAAGCAAGAGGCTATGAAATGTCTAAAAAAGTAAGTATCATTAAACGTCTTAAAGGCGTATCACAAATTGTAATGCCTCTAATATTTTCAAGTATTGAACGCATTGATACTGTCAGTACAGCAATGGAACTTAGACAGTTTGGTAAACATAAAAAAAGAACATGGTATGTAAGCGAACCATATCAATTCAAAGATTATATGACCATTGTTATTGTAATATGCTTTGTCGCAGTAGCGATTGCATTATTTTTTATCAATGGCAGTAGGTTTTATAATCCATGGCATTAATAAAACAGAGGTAAGACTACCGTCACTAACACGGAAGACTTACCTCTGTTTTTGTTTTAGAAAATCACTTCACTTTTTTGGATAAAATGACATTTATTCGTATATAAAGCGCTTACACAAATTGCTAAGATTTTTATATACAAAACTACACGGGGTGATTATATGCAATTTTTTGAAATTAACAAAATTCCTAACAAAGGAATTCCACTTTCAACTCAAAGAAAGTTATGGCTTCGACACTTTTTAAAAGCTTTCTTTGTAGTATTCTTTACATATATGGCGATGTATTTAATTAGAAATAACTTTAAAGCTGCTCAGCCATTACTAAAAGAAGAAGTCGGTCTGACTACTTTAGAATTAGGATATATCGGGTTAGCGTTTAGTATTACATATGGTCTTGGTAAATCATTACTCGGTTACTTTATTGATGGTAAGAACACTAAGAAAGTTATTTCATTCTTACTTGTTTTAGCAGCACTTGCTGTTTTAATAATGGGCTTTACGCTTAGTTACTTTGGTTCTATATTAGGTCTATTCATCGTTTTATGGGGATTAAACGGTATATTCCAATCAGTGGGTGGTCCAGCTAGTTATTCGACAATCTCAAGATGGGCACCACGTTCTAAAAGAGGACGTTACCTTGGTTTTTGGAATACTTCACATAACATCGGTGGTGCAATAGCCGGTGGACTTGCATTATGGGGTGCACATACATTCTTTAATGGTAGTGTTGTTGGTATGTTCATCTTCCCTTCAGTCATTGCTTTAATTATAGGTATTGCTGGTTTATTCATTGGTAAAGATGATCCTGAAGAATTAGGTTGGAATCGTGCTGAAGAAATATGGGAAGAACCAATTGAACAAGAAAATATTGATTCAGTTCATATGTCAAAATGGGAAATTTTCAAAACTTACATTCTAAAAAATCCTGTTATTTGGATTTTATGTGTTTCAAACGTATTTGTTTATATAGTACGTATAGGTATAGATAACTGGGCACCTTTATACGTATCTGAGCATTTAGGATTCGGTCAAGCTGATGCTATCAATACCATATTCTACTTTGAGATTGGTGCACTTGTTGCGAGTTTATTATGGGGATATGTTTCCGATTTACTAAAAGGACGTCGTGCTGTCGTAGCAGTTGGTTGTATGTTTATCATTACATTTGTAGTTATACTTTATACAAATGCTACAAGTGTTGCTATGGTTAATATCGCTTTATTTGCATTAGGTGCATTAATATTTGGACCTCAACTATTGATTGGTGTTTCATTAACAGGATTTGTACCAAAACGAGCAATCAGTGTTGCTAACGGTATGACAGGATCATTCGCTTATTTATTCGGTGATTCAATGGCCAAAGTAGGACTAGCTGCTATTGCAGACCCTAAATCAAAAGGATTAAATGTATTTGGTTACACACTTAGCGGTTGGACAGATGTCTTTATCGTCTTCTACTTTGCCTTATTCATAGGTATCATTTTATTATGTATTGTTGCATATTATGAAGAAAAGAAAATACGCTCACTAAACATTTAATATAAAAAAGGAATGGATTTTCCCATTCCTTTTTATTTTTTCATATAATCACTTGGTGATACTTCTAAATATTTTTTGAATTGATAACTAAATACTTTATATTCTGAGAAGCCTACCATATCAGCTACTTCATAATGTTTATAATGGTGTTCTAGTAGATGAAGGGATTTGAATACTCTATATCTATTTAAGTAATCTAATATTGTAATACCTACTTCTTGTTTGAAAATCCTCATAAGATAGCTTTCACTTGCGTCAAATTGACTAAGCATTTCTTTCACTGATTGTTTATCATGATAATGTTTACGGATATATTGAATGATTTTATTTACATAATAGTCATCATAATCAACCTCTTTTAAAGGTTTGAACACTTCTATATCTACTTTTTCTTCTTGATCATCATACTTTTCATAAATCTTATTGAGTATTTGTTTTAATTCTTGTTGATTAATAGGTTTTAGCAAATAATCTGTTACTTTATGTTGAATGCCTGCTTTCATATATTCGTAATCGTCATAACTAGATAAAATAATTTTCTCACATGAAATATCCTTAATGTTCTCTAGTAATTGTATGCCATTCATCTTAGGCATTCTAATATCAATAATTACGAGTAGTGGATGATTGATATGAATTAATTCCAGTGCTTCTTCTCCGTCTTTTGCTAACAATACTTCATTGAAATTATAATCAGACCATTGTATTGAAGACTTCAAACCCTCTCTTATAATTCTTTCATCATCACAAATAATAACTGTATGCATTATACTCACCTACCTCTAGGAATTCTTAGAGCAATCATTGTGCCTTTATTTTCAATTGAATAAATTTTTATTTTTGATTTTAAACCATACTTCAATATTAATTTATGATTCAAATGGTTTAATCCTAAATGTGTTGTTTCATATACAGAAAGATTTAAATTTTCTCGAGTTAATCTTAATTGTTCTTTTGACATGCCATCCCCATCGTCCTTAACAATAATAAGCAGATGATGAGCGTTTTCTCTTATTCGAATATTGATTGTCAAATCATGATCACGTTCATTATGTTTGATCGCATTTTCTATAAATGGAAATATACACATTTTATCAATTTTCATTTCTTTAATATCATAAGGTACATCGATTAATAATTTTATCTTGTCGTCAAATCTTACATTTTGAATAGAGATATACTTCTTTATATATAGGAGTTCATCTTTAACGAGTACATTATCAGACTTAACTCTTAATGAATATCTCAGCATTTCTGAAAGTTGTTGTAAAATTTCTTCCGCCTTGTTCGGAGAAGTACTTACAAGATATTGGATCGTTTGCATCGTATTGAATAAAAAATGCGGGTGAAATTGTCGTTCAATTTCTTTAAGTTGAATTTCTCTCAATGATTTTTCTGTATCTTCAATTGAATGAATTAATGCTTCATTTGATTCAAACAAATCATAAACATACTTATTAATTTCTTCTAGTTCACTCGTGCGGGATAAAGGTTCATATGTACCTAGCTTTCTTTCTTTTGCGTATTTAATTCGTTTAATAATTGATTCTATATCTCGCGTTTGAACTTGAGAAATTTTACTAGAAGAGACGTAACCGAATATAGTCAAAATGACGAATGTTAACAACATAATAGAGAGTAATTTAATACCATCATTCAAAATTTCATGTATATCTTTTAATAAAACAATATGTGCATTTAACTCTGTTATATATTCACTTTTATAAACATAGCCAAATTTAGGTAATGTAACTTTATAGTTTGATGGAATCTTTTCATAATTTGAATATAAGACGTTATCATAACTATCTACTAATAATAAATGTTGATTATTTTTATAGTGCAGTTGATTCAAATAGGGTTGTTCTTCAATGTATATCGTAAGTTTATAATTACCATTGTTAAACTTTATATTTTGACTCTTTATGCGAAGTAAATTCGATAAATTTTTATCTTCATAATTATTTGTCATTTTTATATCATGGTTTTCTAATATATAAATCATAGAAGCATCTTTTATGTGAATTGAGTCATTAATGAGACGACGTATTTCTGTTTTATCATCATCATTCTTAGGATCTAAAGATTCAAATTTGTGTTTATCATTATTAATGGCTTTTGTAACTTTCTGATTTAATGATGTGACGATATCTTTACTTTCAACTATATTATGCTTCAAACTATTTATTTCAATCATTCTGTATATGCCTAAAAATGTTGCAAATCCAATTAATATAATTAAAAATGCCGGTAGTATAGTAGTGATAAATAATGATTTTCTAATCATACGTTGATAAGGTTTAGTTGGTATCATTGAATCAACTCCAAAAATTGCTTTCTAGTTAGATGACTAATATCGTCATCCTCAATAACAGGTATTTCCCTGAACTTTGCTGCAACTTGCTTATTTTGATTAAAAACATCTTTTCTACCGGACTGAATTTTATACTCATCTGCTATTTTTTGTTGAACCTTTTTACTTGTTAAGTAATTAATCAGTTTTTTACTTTTCGGATTAATATTTTCCTTTTTTACAAGTGCGATGCCGTCATGATTCAACATTGTACCTTCACTTGGATAAATCATTTTCAAAGGATAACCTTTATTAATATAAGCTTTGGCATCCGATTCATAACTTAAACCAGCATAATATTTACCATTCGCAACTTCTTGTATAACTTTAGAAGATTTATCAACTTTATTTGCAGTAGCCATAAAATCTTTTACGTCATCAACATTGTGATTAATACTTTCAATAGCTTTCATATGTTGATATCCCGTCGTTGTTTCTAGAGGATTAGAATAGACCACTTTACCTTTCAATTCTTCAGCACATAAGTCTTTATAACCCCTAACTTTAATATTTCCTATCAAGTCTTTGTTCACAACAATCGTAGTTGGCATTAATATGAAATCTGATACATACGGAACTTTTTGTTTAGCATATTTCATATACTTTTGATTTTTCGATTCGTATGCTTCAAAATCATCTGGATGTTCAATCATTTCCGACAAAACACCACCAACCACAATATCCCCTAGTTCATCTTCATCTGCTTGATGAATTTCCCTTAATAATACTTGTGTAGAACCCTGCTTTAATTCAACTTTAACATTTTCAGTTTGCTCAAAGTCATTTAATAAAGAACGTATTAATTCTCTAGGATATGGAGAATAAACAGTTATCCTTTCTTGATGATTGTTTAATTTTCCACAGCCAGAAACAATCAATAGTATGCAAACTAAAACAAAAAATTTCTTCATAATTTTTCTCCCGATTATTGTTTTTCATTTACTGCTCTTGAAATTATTTTATCATTTGGAATAAATTATCAGTATGATTTTTTACATATTACATAAAAAAACACTAGGTTATTCTATTTGAACAACCTAGTGTTTAGTAGTTTATATTTTTATAGTCTCTCCTATTTTTGCTTTTGGTGAAACTGTTAATTCTCCACTATATTCTACTTTATCTACTTCAACATTATCTTTAATGACAATGTCTCCTCCTCTTACTACTTTTGCTTTAACGTAGTTAATATCGATTTTATCTCCTTCAATTAAATTACTTTCTAAAAATTTACCTGATCTAAATAGGTTTAATGGTGATTTAGGATTACCTATGCTTATTGTGTTACCACCTATTTCTTTTATATAGGAGTGATCGTAGACTTTGATTTCTATATCATCAGCATTTAATAAACCTAAAATTTTAACGACTCCTGATGTATAGAAATTTTCTACTTCACATTCTTTATCCACTGATAATTTACCAGTTATATTAAGGTCTCCTCCAACCAAATTACCTAAAATGGTTACGAAACCGGATATATCGAAATTTTGAAATCTTAAGTCTTCTTCTACTTCTATCTTTCCTGAACATGAAATATCATCTATTTCTACTAGTTTATCTGCAATAAATTTGCCACTTAAAATCATTTCTTTCGCATTAAATTCACCGTGAGCGAACCCTTTACCTGATATATTTACAACATTGGCTTTAACGTCTTTAAGAATCTTAATCATACCTTTAATATTAATCTCGTTATAAGTGCCACCTTCGATTGTGTTTTTCCCAGTTATTTCGATTGATTGTACCATTTATTCTCCTCCTCTTATTTAAATAATGTCTCTATATGTGTGCTGTAAATTGTCTTTACATTGTCTTCTAATATAATTTGTGAATTTTTCTCTACTATGAAATAAAATGCTAACCCTAATTTACGATTAATATATAGCTCTGCATTAAATTTTAACGTCCCTCTATTGATTAAGAACTCTCTTAATTCTTTCAGTTCACTTAAAGATAATATATTCTGATTCATCACATCATTTAATATGACACCTGCATATACCGCTTCATCTTCAGGATATGAATTAAGTAATTCTTCCCCAATTTCTTGCTTAAAATAATCAGACCATTTTTGTATAAGACTTTCATTATTGATTTTCTTTTCATCTTTTGGTGTATTATCTTTATTTAATATTTCTGCGAGTTCGTCTAATGAATAGGTATTTTTATATTTTTGAATATCACTAATTCTTTTCAATATTTTTTCTCTCGGGAAAAACGACTCTTGTCCTGTATAAGTCGACTTCCTAATAAACCACTCATCAGGTATAAGTTTCTTTCTCTTCCACCTATATAACTGTCCGTAAGTAATACCACATTCTACTAATAATTCTTTTTTACTAATTAATTGTATGTCCATGATATCCTCCTTTTCATATAATGTAACATAACACTGTTACGTTATCAAATGTAATAAAGCTACGATTTAAAATTTTACATAAAAAAACTACCCTATAATTTATAAAGGGTAGCCTTGTCTCTTATTCAGACAAATGCACCATTTTATCAGCGCTGTCTGTGAATATGCCATCAACGCCCCAGTTAGCTAATTGGTTTGCGCGTGCTGGTTTGTTTACGGTCCAAACGTTTAATTCATAACCCGCTTCTTTGACCATTCTTACTTTTGCTTTTGTGAGTTTGGCATCTTCTGTATTCACTATTTTCGCATTGCAATAGTCTAACAATGTTCTCCAGTCTTCTTTGAATGATGTAGTATGGAAGATGACAGCTCTTTTATATTCTGGCATGATTTCTTCTGCTAGTTTAACGAGTACGACGTTAAAGCTTGATATGAGTACTTCTTGATTTTGATTTAAGTTTGCTAATTTTTCTTTAACTTGCTTTACCATACTTTTAGATAGAACGAGTCCATTCGCGCCAGTGACGCCTTTCAACTCTACATTTAGGTTCATGTTATATTCATTTGCTATTTCTATCACATCATCGAATGTTGGTAAGCGTTCATCTTTAAATTTCGCACCATACCATGATCCTGCTGATGCTTCTTTTAATTCTTCATAGTTTAATGCTGTTATTTCCCCGGACATACTTGTTGTACGGTCTAAATAGTCATCATGAATGATGATTAATTGTTTATCTTTTGTAATGGCAACATCTAACTCTAGCCATTTTACACCTTCTATTTCTGAAGCTGCTTTAAAAGATGCTATTGTATTTTCTGGAGCTTTACTTGGTAATCCTCTATGTCCATATATTGTTAGCATTTTACCTCTCCTTGCGCTTTTTATTTTTAAATTGTTAATTTTTTGATTCTTAGGGTATATATTTACAACAAACATCCGTAGAATCAGCATACCTGTATTATCACATTATTGGTCTGTTTATTGCCAACAAAATGTGTGTAGATTTTTTAAGGAGGGTATGGTTATGGCTAGTGAAACAATTACAATACATACTAAACAGGATATTATCGATTATGTGAACGAACGTAAGACGACAAAGCGTACGTCACTATTATTAATTATCGTATTAGGCACAATATTTTTAGATGCTTATGATTTAACAATTTTAGGTACAGCAACTGATCAACTTACTCAAGAATTCAAACTTTCTCCGACTTACTTATCATTCATTATGACAGCAATGCCATTCGGGGCATTATTTGGTGCTGCAATTGGTGGATTTTACGCCGATAAATTAGGTCGTAAATTAATTCTATCTGTCTCATTGATTTCTTTAATTATCGGGGCGATTGGTGCCGCGTTATCACCTGCACCAGCTATTTTATTATGTTTCAGATTATTGATGGGATTTGCAATTGGTATGGATAGCCCAGTTGCTTTTACTTTTATAGCAGAAATCAGTAATAAAAAAGATAAAGGCCGTAACGTCAACTATTGGCAAGTCGTTTGGTATATCGCCGTTGTATCTTCGGCTCTTATCGTTATTTTGTTATATTCTCTTGGTACAGGTGCTTGGTTATGGCGTTATTCCGTAGCACTCGGCGCAGTGTTCGCAACGATTATACTCGTTTTAAGATTATTTTATTTAAGCGAAAGCCCATCATGGTCAATGAAAAATAAAACCTTAACAGAAGCGAGTAAAGAACTCGAAAAGAACTACAACATCAATGTGAATATCGAACCTAATAAAGGTGAAGATGAATCATTTAGTAAAACAGAAGTTAAAAATCCTTTACGTGCATTGTTTAATAAACGCTATCGTAAAAGAACAATATTAGCGACTTCCATTGCAACATTACAAGGTATGCAGTACTATGCAATCGGTCTATATATTCCTTTAATCGCAATTTATATAATCGGAGAAAACAAAATCGAATCCTTATCAGGTACTGCACTCATTAATATCGCGGGTATCATTGGTGGTTTAACTGGTGCATTACTCACAACAAAATACGGCGCACGTAAATTAACAATTGCTGGGTTTACCATTGTAGGGACAGCCATGATTATTATAGGTTTATTTTATGGACATACCTATACTTGGTTGATTGCGTTAATGGTGGCATTCTTCCTATTCGGACATTCAGGTGGACCAGGAACTCAAGGTAAAGCAATTGCCGCCCTATCATACCCTACAATTCTACGAGGTAAAGGAACAGGCTTTGTTGAATCCGTGAGTAGATTCGGTAGTATGTTTGGTACATTTATTTTTCCAATTATATTAGCTAACTTAGGATTAAATAAGACAATGCTGCTATTAGCATTAGTGCCTATAGTTGGGCTAATCATTACTACTTATATTAAATGGGAACCAGTAGGTAAAGATGTCGAACACGAAGATCAATATATTGAAAAAGTTTAATACAAAAAGCAAAAGCCTAGGACGTCTTGAGATGTCCTAGGCTTCATTTATTATTCTTCTGTTTTATATGTTCTAATGTGATCTGCGATACTGTGTAAGTATACTTTTGAATATGGGTCTTGTCTGAGTTCGCGTTCGAAGTCAAATTCTTGGTTATCAATTCTATTAAAGAAAGTTTCGTATTCTTCTACAGATAATTGTTCTCTTGATGCAAGCATGTCTAAGTGTTTTTCTTTATCTAGCGCTTTATCATAACCTTCTACGATTGAACCACTAAATATTTCAGCTACTGCACCTGAACCATAACTAAATAGACATACTTCTTGTCCTGCTTGGAATGTATGGTTTTGTAATAAAGAAATTAAACTTAAATACAATGAACCTGTATAAATATTTCCTACGTCTCTACTCCATAGTATAGAATCTTGATATGCATCCATTAATCTGTTTTTAATTGAATCTTCTACGTTTTCGTTTAAAATAGTCTTGAAGGCTTTTTCGCCCATTTTAGTAAATGGAACGTGGAAACAGAATGATTCAAAATCATTTACTTCATGACCTGTACGTTTAGCGTATTCATTCCAAACTGTGTTGAATGATTCAATGTATGCATCTTTAGATAAAGCACCATCTACGACAGGATATTTTTCAGATGTTGGTCTCCAGAAATCATATACATTATTTGTATATGCAACGCTATCGTCATTTAATTCTAAAATTCTAGGATTATGACTCAATAGTAAAGCGACTGCTCCTGCACCTTGTGTAGGTTCTCCACCTGAATTTAATCCGTAACGTGCGATATCAGATGCGATTACAAGTACTTTTTTACTCGGGTTGTTTGATAAGAAATCTTTAGCAAGTTGGATAGCTGCTGTAGCTGAGTAACAAGCTTCTTTCATTTCAATACAACGTGCAAATGGTTGAATATTTAATTGGTTATGAATCTCTATTGATGCTGCTTTAGAGTGGTCGATTCCCGATTCAGTCGCTACGATCACCATGTCGATATCTTTTTTGTCTTGTTCAGATAATATATCTTGAGCTGCGTTAACACCCATTGATATAATATCTTGGCTCACTGGATTAACGGCCATTTTATTTTGACCGATACCAATTTTAAATTTATTTGGATCTACTCCACGAGCATTTGCCAAATCGTCCATACTTACATAAAAACTTGGGATGTAAAAATCTAATTTATCAATACCTATTGCCATAATAATTTCCTCTCAATATGTTATTTTATATATTGAATGATATCAAACTACATTAAATATTGACAATTATTAATAAATAAATTTTTAAGGAGAACATAAAATATGAATAAAGTTGTAATCGTAAGTGCTCAAAGAACACCTGTAGGAAAATTCAAAGGAAGATTGAGTAACTACTCTGCAGTAGAATTAGGGACTGCTGCTTTAAAATCTGCAATTAATAAAATCCAACTAGATCCTAAAGATATCGAGAACGTTATTTTCGGTAATGTTGTTCAAGCAGGTACGGGACAAAATGCTGCTCGACAAATTGCTGTAAATGCTGGGTTACCATACGAAACACCTGGAATGACTGTGAATGAAGTTTGTGGATCAGGACTTAAATCTATCATTTTAGGGAAACAACTTATTCAACTTGGAGAAGCAAATGTTGTTGCTGTTGGTGGCGTTGAAAGTATGACGAACACACCAGACCTTATTCTTAAAAAAGGCGACGCACCTGTTAAAAGTTTCATGCATGATGGTTTAACTGACGTCTTTCATAATATGGCGATGGGCTTAACTGCAGAAGCAATTGCAACTAAATATGAAGTTACCCGTGAAGAACAAGATACGTTTGCATTAAATTCACATTTAAAATCTGATAAAGCAACAAAAGCTGGTAAATTCAATGAAGAAATTGTTCCATTAGAAGATGTTAATGGTGAAACAATAACTTCAGATGAATTAATCAGACCTGAAAGTACAATAGAAGACCTTGCAACATTAAAGACAATTTTCAAAGAAGACGGTACAGTTACTGCGGGTAACGCTTCAGCTTTAAGCGACGGTGGTTCTGCTTTAATTTTAATGAGTGAATCATACGCGAAAGAACATGGCTACACAATCTTAGCAACTGTCGGACAACACGCTGAAATCGGCTGTGATCCATTATATATGGGTTATGCACCATTCTATGCTGTAGAGTCACTATTAAACAAGACTGGAAAAACAATTCAAGATATCGATTTAGTTGAGATGACAGAAGCATTCTCAGCACAAAGCATTCCTGTTAAAAAGAACCTTAACATTCCAGATGAGAAATTTAACATTTATGGTGGCGCGATTGCTTTAGGTCATCCACTAGGATCAACAGGCTCAAGATTAGTTACAACACTTGCACATGCCTTAAAACAAGAAGATAAGCAAACGGGTATTGCAACTGCATGTATAGGTGGTGGCTTAGGTATAGCATTAATGATAGAAAAAGGAGTAGGACTTTAATGAAACCTTTAACGAAAGATTTCAGACATTTATCACGACCTGAGAAAATTAAACAATTAAAAGACCATGGTTGGATTAAAGAAGAATCTGAGCAAATATTACTAAATAATTCAGAAATAGATAAAGAACTTTTAGAGAATTTAATCGAAAATGTAATTGGTCAAGGTACGCTACCTGTAGGTGTCTTACCTGAAATCATAGTAGAAGACAAAGCATACGCTGTACCTATGATGGTTGAAGAACCTTCAGTAGTCGCAGCAGCAAGTTTCGGTTCTAAACTTTTCAACAAATCTGGTGGTCTTAAAGTCGTTCAAAGTGACAATATTAAATTAGGTCAAATCGTATTTGATAATGTTACAGATACTGCTCAACTATCTAAAGATATTTTAAATTTAGAATCAGATATCCGCCAAGTAGCCGATCAAGTCTACCCTTCTATCCTTAAAAGAGGTGGCGGTTACCGTAAAATCGAAACGGATGAATTTCCTGAAGAAGGTATGCTTTCTTTAAAAGTTCATATCGATACACGTGATGCAATGGGTGCTAATATTATCAATACTATTCTTGAAGGTATTGCGCACTATTTAGAAACTCAATTAAGTGATACAAACGTATTAATGAGTATCCTTTCAAACTATTCAACAACATCAGTGATTCGCATCGAAGGTAAAATCGCCGTTTCAGATTTGGAAAAAGGTGACGTAAGCGGTGCAGAAGTCGCTCACCGTATGGAGAGAGCATCTGTATTAGCGCACATCGATCCATACAGAGCAGTCACTCATAACAAAGGTGTTATGAATGGTATTAGCTCAGTTGTGTTAGCTTCAGGTAATGATACGAGAAGCGTAGAAGCAGGTGCGCATGCTTATGCAAGTAAAGACGGACAATATAGAAGTTTAACAACTTGGAAATATGATAGAGATAACGAATTTTTAGTAGGTACAATAGAATTACCATTAACACTTGGCATTATTGGCGGTAGCATAGACCTCTTACCAATATCTAAAGTTACATTAGACTTACTAGGTGTTAAAACAGCACAAGAATTAGCGCATATTGTAGCAGCAGTCGGACTTGCACAGAACTTTTCAGCATGTCGTGCACTCGTATCAGAAGGTATACAACATGGTCATATGAACCTACACTATAAATCATTAGCAATTAAAATCGGTGCAAAAGGTAGTGAAATCCAACTTATAACAGAAGCACTTAAAAGTATGGATAAGCCAAACCTAGAAGCAGCACAAGGATTACTGTATGAGATGAGAAATAACTAGAAATTTGGTGAGATTGGGCGCGATTGGGTGTGATTCGGCGGAGTTCGGTGCTCTAACGATCTTGTTTCGCTTTCTTGGACGTTAGAATTTCTAACGATCTTGTTTTTGTTTCTTAATCGATAGCACCACAATAAAAGTATAAAAGAGCCTAGAACAGCATTACATGGTTGTTCTAGGCTCTTTCTATGTATATCCTCAATATCAATTTGACATCTTCTTACAAAACACATTAAGATAGTGAAGTTGATTAAAAAAATAGGAGAAATTTATCATCATGAAAAACAAACTTACTTTTAAAGAAAATATATATATCGGATCATTACTTTTTGGCTTGTTTTTTGGAGCGGGAAATTTAATCTTCCCTATTCATTTAGGTCAATTGGCAGGATCGAATGTTTTAACGGCCAATATTGGTTTCTTAATTACTGCGATTGGTTTACCATTCTTAGGAATTATCGCAATTGGTATTTCTAAGACGAATGGTATTTTTGAAGTAACGACACGTGTAAATCGCAAATATGCTTATATATTCACGATTTTACTTTATCTTGTAATTGGTCCCTTTTATGCTTTACCTAGGCTTGCAACGACATCGTTTGAAATTGCATTTACACCGTTTATTTCAGATTCATCTGTCACATTATATTTATCGATATTTAGTATTTTATTCTTCTTAGTTGCTTGGTTTTTCTCAAAAAAACCTTCAAAAATTCTAGAATATATCGGTAAATTTTTAAATCCTGTATTTTTAGTCCTTTTAGTCTTATTGATTTTATTAGCGTTTATTAATCCAATTGGACAAGTATCAAATGCTAATATTAGTCCTGATTATGAAAACAGCGCGTTATTAAAAGGTTTCATTGATGGTTATAATACGCTAGATGCTTTAGCTGCACTTGCATTCGGTATTATTATCGTATCAACTATTAAAAAGTTAGGTATTACAAACCCAAATCATATTGCGAAAGAAACATTCAAATCTGGTACGATTAGCATTATTTTAATGGGTATTATTTATAGTTTATTAGCATTTATGGGTACGATGAGTTTAGGTCATTTTAAAGCGAGTGAAAATGGTGGCATAGCTTTAGCTCAAATCGCACGATATTATTTAGGTGATTACGGCATCATATTACTATCACTCATCATTATCGTAGCTTGCTTAAAAACTGCTATTGGCCTAATCACAGCCTTTTCAGAAACATTCACAGAACTATTTCCAAAGCAAAACTATTTAATGTTTGCAACAGTTGTAAGTATAATTTCATGTATCTTTGCTAATGTTGGTTTAACAAAAATTATTGAATACTCTACACCAGTATTAATGTTTTTATATCCATTAGCGATTACAATTATTTTGCTAACGTTATTCAGTTCATTCTTTAATCATTCAAAAATCATTTATCAATTTACGACATATTTTACAATGATCGCTTCATTTGTTGATGGTATTAAAGCAAGTCCTGAATTCATCGCAAATACAGGTTTTGCACATGCAGTTATCACTTTTGGCGAAAAATTCTTACCATTCTTCACGATTGGAATGGGTTGGGTATTACCAGCCTTTGTCGGATTTATCATCGGCTTCATCGTATATCAATTTAAGAAATCATCATACAAAACAACATAATTCAGACAAAAGCAAGTTACCTCGACTATGAGATAACTTGCTTTTTTTAATTTAGGATATTAGAAAACATAATTTTATTAATTGTATTAAATATTTTTATAAATGATTTTCAATAGAATTTACTGTATAGTTATTCATAAGTAGTAAAGGAGGCAAATGAAATGAATAATACATCTGAGAAGCTCATTCAAATTAGTATTAAAACCTTTTCTGAGAAAGGTTACCACGGAACATCACTAAATGATCTTGCTATTGAATTAGGTATTAAAAAAGCCAGTTTATATAACTATTTTATTAGTAAAGATGATCTATATGAAAAATGTATAGAAATATGTATGAATCAAGGGCTAAAACTGACTGAAAGTATTTATACAACTCCTGATAATGTACATGATGAACTTTTGAAATTTTTCAAAGCGTATATACATGACACAGATCATTTAGTGAAATTCTATATTCAATTGTCATTTGCACCATCTAATTTCAATGAGTTGATTATGGCTCATAACAAGAAGATTTCCATCGTTTTTAACAACAAGTTGAAGGAAATTCATAAAAATAATCACCTCACAGTAAAACAAGATGATTTCATATTATTTATTAACATGTTTGTATACGGTTGGCTTTATAGAAAAGCATTTGTACAAGGTGATGTTACACCAGATAATATCGTAAATGAATTTGATCAACACTTTAGTATCTTGATGGCACATAGTCATGGAGATGAAAGTTAAAATGTTATTTCAAAAAAATGACCACTTCAGATGTAGATGAAGTGGTCGTTTTATTAACTAAGCAAATTCTCTACTTCTCAGTATATCTCGGGTTATCTTTATTAAGTGTCCAATTACCTGTTGTTAAATATGAGGCATAGGCAGACCAACAAACATAAGGGATTAATAACACCCCTGCTGACTTATTCACTTTATAAAATTGAACAGTTGTTAAAATGACTGCACTCAATAAAACATAACTTTCAATAAGTGCTGTACCTCTTAATTTATATTTAAAATAAAGAATTGACCATAAATAATTTAAGCCCAACTGACTATAATAAGTAGTCTGTGTTGATTTAGTAGCACGCTCTTTCGTTATAATAGAATGTGCGATACCCATGCTTAAATATAGTATAGGCCATACAATTGGGAATATATACCCAGGTGGTGAGAATGGTGGTTTTTTATTTTTAGAATAGTCCTTTCGTGCGTTTTGAACAGCATATTTTCCGATTAGTCTACCACCAACTAACGGTGCTGAAATGATACCAGCGTATTTCAATATTTTACTTAATTTCATACAGAATCACCTTTTCAAAAGTTTGATGTCTAGTATATATACCCGAATTTGTCTATCATTAAAATAAGAACTTTTATAAAAGGAGTAATACAAATGAAAATATTAATTTTAGGTGCTACAGGCAGAGTTGGACAAGAAGTATTAACACACGCACTATCGGACGGTCATGACGTAACCGTACTCGTTCGCGATAAAAATAAATTATGCGTCGACCATCAATCTGTGAGACTAATCGAAGGAAATGTATTAAATCCAAATGATATTCAAAAAGCAGCTGAATGTAACGACATTATTGTAAGTGCATTAAGTACAGACGGCTCCACTACATTATCAGAAGCTATGCCATTAATTATTGAAACAATGTCACAACAAGGCATTAAACGTATCATCACAATAGGTACTGCTGGCATATTACAAAGTCGAACTGACAAGAATTTACTACGCTATCAATCTAACGAATCTAAAAGACGCACAACACGTGCAGCAGAAGAACATCATAAAGTTTATACAATGCTTAAAGATTTAGAGCTAGATTGGACAATCATATGCCCAACCTATTTACCAGATGGCGAAAGAATCGGACAATACAGAGTCGAACGAGACTACTTACCAGAGAATGCCGTGAAAATCTCTGTCCCAGATACAGCAGACTTCGTTTACGATCAAATATCGTCCGACGTATTTATTCAATCACGCGTTGGAATAGGATATTGATATAGAATTCTGAAATAGATTATAAAGACAATTCAACAAATACAAATGAAGCGACAACTGCAACATTATTCGCAATGTTAGGAAGTTTATTGTTCTTCAGAAAGCGTAAAACTGATAAATAATAAGATAACCCCTAAGAGATGTTTCATATGAAACATCTCTTAGGGGTCTTTTTATACTTTCATACTTTTAGGAGGAATCATTGCCCAACATATAAGTAATAATATAAATACAATTGCTGGGACTAGAAATCCGTGGATAGATATTGTTGCGACAACTGTTGCGATCAATGCAGATCCGAAGCTAGATCCAATATTTTCTACAATATTAAAATCCAACCTTTTTAGACTAACTAAAGTATTAAAATAATAGTTTTATATAATTTATCATAATTATTTATTATTATTTTCTATCATTGACAAACCTTGCAAACCTTCTATAATTGAGAATGATTCTCACTATATAAATTATTTGAAAAGGAAGTTGATCTTTTTGGAAATCGTATATAACGAACAGATACAAGAAATATGTCAATATTTTCAAGATTTTTCAGAAGAAGAAATAACTACTTTATACCAGAAAGCATACCGTGAAATCACGCGACGTATTGATCAATTATCAAGTTTTGAAGATATTAATCAAGATGTCATTTATGATGAAGAGCACTTAGTACACGAAATTCAAGATTCTATTCGTAACCTCACTTTGAGTTATATTCAATTTGAACGTAATCATCAACAATATGGTCACCGTTATCAAAATATTTTTGAGTTTGTTGAACAAGAAAATATAACGGACGTCTTTTTTGAGCAAAGTGTTACTGAAGGACATCCTTTTCATCCCATGACCAAGACAAAACTAGGATTCTCTATAGATGATGTTATTAAGTTTTCACCAGAATTTAGACAAACGGTGAATGTCATTCCTCTATTGTGCAATAAAGATTTTATAGATGAAATCAATATCTATCAATCACCTGCATTAGAGACTTTTAAAAAGAAAATTAATACATATTGTAAAGAACATGGCATTAAATTTGAAAACTATGCATTACTGTTTATTCATGAATGGCAATTGAAGCATTTTCTGTTACCACAGTTTGAAACATGTTTCGAACAACAGTTCATGATTCCATTACACGATTTAGCTGTTGAAAGCAGTCCATTATTATCATTTAGAACTTTAGAAGCGCAAGAATTAAATTGCATCGTTAAGACTGCTGTCAATGCACAAGCGACTAGTGCAGTAAGAAATGTGTCTCCCGCTTCTATCCGTAATGGCATTATTCTTAGCGATGTTGTGGAACACATTTATCGTTCAAATGGTTATGATAATAGCTATATTCAAAAAGATTTAGCAGGCAGTTATTTAAACATCAATCAATCACACGCTAATAAATGTAGCTTTATGTTAAGAAGCCTTATACCTGAACAGAAAGCCAGTCACCAATTAGTATGTGGCAGTCTGATTACTGATAGCTTTGTTACGAGAAAACCTATACTCATTGAATGTATTGAAACAATTATGCAAACACAAGACATGTCATTCGATTCTGCAACTCAATTATTCTTAACAGAGTATACACACAATTTATTAGAAGCAACTTATAGATTATTGCTTGAAGAAGGTATTAGCTTAGAAGCACATATGCAAAATAGCACCGTTGTCATTAAAGATGGCATGCCTATTTCTATTTATATAAGAGACTTTGGTGGCGTGAGATTATATGAAAGAAATATAGATATTGATGATTCAACAGGCTTGATTACTGACTCATTTGAAGATTTGTTATCAGTATTTTCTCATGCAGTCTTATATAATCACCTGTTCCAACTTATACAAGTGTTGGCTACTTATGGTTATGACAGTACAAAAGGTTATCAAATCATTCGAAATATGATAGCTGATCATCACGTAAATAGTGCGCCTGACATCAATATTTTAGAACAACCAACCTTTAAAATTAAATCACTATTAAAAATGAGAATATTCGCTGAAGGTTACGATTACCAATATACAAATATCAATAACCCGTTATATATGGAGGCCAAATAAAATGAGTTGGACTAAAGAGGTATATCAACATACAGACAAATATGAACAACACTATATCGAGCAATGTATTCAAGACAGCATTCATACAACATTCAAGAAACTATTAACATGCTTATATGAAGAAGTAACACCTCCTATACATCATGTAGAATCTATTAAAACAATCACAACTTTATATATTACCGATTCTATATTTGTCATTTATGATAAAGCGAACCATCGCGTACAAATTACAGATGATACAACAACTCGCTTTGTTCAAGATCCACTTGAATTAATAGACTGGCTTAATCATTTTAGTGACGAACATTACGATTACCACAAATTGCATGTTGAAATTGAAAATCACCTCATCAACCAAGCAATTAGTTTTATTCATTGTTCTTATACATCTAAAAGCGACCATCCATTATTACATAGTGAGCAATATGTGATTACTGGGCATAACATTCACCCATGTGCTAAGACAAAGTTAGGATTGTCTTTCAAAGAAGTTATGCAATATTCACCTGAATATAATCATGCATTCAAATTAAACTGGTTATTCGTTAAAAAAGGCTTTCTATATAATAATTTAGAAGCTTCTGAGGTAAAAACTTTAGCAGACTTTAGTGGTTATTTAGGAGAAATACCTGAAGATTATGATTTGATACCTGTACATCCGTTTCAATTCGAACATGTCATACCAAAAGTTTATACAGAAGAGATCAAATCTCAAAATATTATACCGCTTCAACATACTGGTGGACTCGTAAAGAGTACTTCATCATTTAGAACCGTTTGTCCTTTAGATACGATAACACCGATTATCAAACTTCCTGTCAATTCACAAATGACGTCAACAATACGGTCTATTAGCAACAACAGTATTATTAATTCTAAAACTATTGGTGAATATTTCAAATATATTTATAAGACTGACGACCGTCTTAATGAAATCAGCTTACCTGTTTTAGAATATGGCGGAATGACTTACATTCATGACGAAGTAGATAAACAGCGTAATTTGTCATTCATATTGCGAGAAAATAATACGCAATATATACCTGCTCATGCATCACTATATACAGCTACATGTTTGTTTGAGTTGAATGAACATCATCAAAAAATCTACGTCGATATGATTGAAACAGCTCGTGCAACAGCAACACCGATTGCTTGGTTTGACCAATATGTCTCATTACTCGTTGAAACCGTATTAACACTTATGACAAAATACGGTGTTGGCTTAGAAGCTCATCTTCAAAATATGTCATTTGAATTTATGAATGGTATGCCTACACGTCTTCACGTGAGAGACTTTGGCGGATTACGAATAGATGCTTCTCGCGTGCCTGAATGGTTAGAACTTAGCAACGCTTTAACAAATGCAACGACTGAAGGTATGTATGAAAAAGTACAAAACACATTAATGAGTAATCACCTCAACACACTTGTGCATCATTTCAGTGAAGACTATGCATATGATCCAAACATGTTATCGCTACGAATTAATCGTACATTTAAAGCCGTATTTGAAGATTTATTATCACAAGACATTCAACATACTGAGGCAGATATTAAAGCCTTTTACAAAGAGACTATAAACGAGAAAGCATTATTAACGATGCGCGTATCTAATAAAGATCAAGATATTTATATCCAAAAAGCCAACCCACTTCTCATTAGTGATGAAGTTAAAGTTTAATCCGTATCATCGTTTTGTCAGTTCTCAGTTTATAGCTCGAACAATCGATTGGGTAGATATCATCGCATTAAATTGGATCACGTTACAAATGACTGGCAGTGCCGTTTACATTGCATATATTAATTTTGCGCGGTTAATGCCACAGTTAGCATTTGCTTTTGTAATCGGCAAAATCATCGATACAGTCAGCTCTACTAAACTCATGTACATTATCCATTGTGCGAATATGTTATTCACAGTATGTGTCGTCTATGCTTTTTGGCAAAAATGGAATATCTACATCATCCTTTCTATTATTATGGTGCGTTCATTTTTCCAAGCAATCGATACAATTCAAAGAAATGCACTTATACAAAGTTTTGTAACACCAGACAAGCTACATAAAGCAATCAGTTTAAATGCTTTAATTTTAAATATAGCTAGACTAACTGGACCATTTATAGGTGGGATATTATTAGCTCAACTGAATTCAAATATCGTATTATCCCTACCTATTATTGGGAGTATGATGGTTATATTATTCAACCAAGCTTTGCCAGAGGTCCATCATGAGAAGAAGACACGTCATAAAATATGGTCGTACTTAAGACAACAACCTGTTATTGTCATGCTCATGTTGTCCAGTGTCTTATCGATGCTTTTTGGATTTTCGTATACAATTATTCTACCTAGCATTGTAGATGAACAATTTGGCAGCCGTACGATGATTTATTCACTCTTTACTGCCATGATTGCTGCTGGATCTATTATAATTTTAGTCATGTTTATGCGCACTAAAAATATGAATACGATGAAAAGTTTGAAACGATGGGCAATGATATTTACGTTAACCATCATATTATTAATGATTATTCATGATACATATTTATATGCAGCAGTCTTATTAATAATGGGATTGGCATCACAAGCGTTTAGAACGACCAATCGAATACTTGTTCAACAACTTGTTGAAGCTAAATATAGAGGGTCTGTATTATCCATTTCAATGATGGATAAAGGTTTTATCCCACTTGGTGGCATATTACTAAGCTTTATCTTTGAACAGTTCAATTTACAAATTGTATATATAACAATGATTGTAGGACTGCTCATCATGGTCATCTGTGTCATGTTTATGATAAATAAGGAGAATCAATATGGAAAGAATTAAAGAAGTGTTAACAGACAGTAATCACGATTATTATATATATGATTTAACCGAATTAAAACAGCGCATCAACTGGATTAGATCTGTCACGAAACACGATATTTTCTATGCAGTGAAAGCCAACTCTAATATAAAAATTTTAGAAACACTCGCACCTTTTGTTTCTGGATTTGAAGTTGCTTCTACTGGCGAAATTGAAAAGGTCCGATCTATTTCAAAAGAAATTCCAATCATTTATGGCGGACCTGTAAAGACGAAACAACATTTAGAATATGCTTTAGATGCACTTGTGAAATCAATTCAAGTAGAGAGTCTCTTTGAGTTAGATGCATTACAAGCATTACTTCAAGAAAAACAACAAACAATCGAAGTTATGATTCGCATTAATTTAAGTAACATTCAATCAACAGCTAAATTAAAAATGGCAGGTGTCGCTACACAATTTGGTATGCCCTACAACGATTTAGATGAAGCCATTCAAATCTGTCACGACACAGAAGAAATCACTTTAACAGGTTTCCACTTTCATGCAATGAGCAATAATTTAGATGAAGATGCTCACGTCACATTCATTGAAAGTGCACTTGAATTTACGCATCAATATCAATCACATTTACCGGAAGAATATGCGATTAATGTAGGTGGTGGTATAGGTATCGACTATGATGAGCAAAAATATTTTGATTTTGATTATTTTGCAACACGTATCCATCACTTACCCCGTTTAACATTTGAACTTGGTCGTTTTATTACAGGTCCTATAGGTTATTATGCCGCTCATGTTTACGATATTAAATCTATGCATGATCAAACATTCGTCTTATTAAACGGTGGCACAAATCATTTTAGATTTCCAAAAGCGTGGCAACATCATCAACCGTTTGAAATTATTCATTCGCATTCAACATCTAACAGAATAAAGTCCATTACCAACGATACAGTCGTATTAGCTGGAAAACTATGTACACCTAATGATGTATTTGGTCTCCCCTATGATATTGAAAGCATACAAACTGGTGACTGGGTTGTCTTTAAATATGCCGGAAGTTACGGATATGACATTAGCCATTTACAATTTTTATCACATGAACTGCCAGTTATTGAGTATATTTAAATATATTTTATTTAAACTGAAAGTATATTCCAAAAATATATTGACAAAAAAAGGTAATATTTTATAATTGAAAATGAAAATCATCATCATAATTCAACTTGAGAAAGAGGTTAAAGAAATGAGAAAGCTTTTATCAGTTATAGTAGTACTTGTTGTAATGCTAGCAGCTTGTGGTAATAAACAAGAAGCATCTTCAAACAAAGATACACATGAAGTGAAACATGCCATGGGAACGACTAAAGTTCCTAACAATCCTAAACGTGTTGTTGTATTAACAAATGAAGGTACAGAAGCACTTGTTTCAATGGGCGTTAAACCTGTTGGTGCTGCTAATTCTTACTCTGGTAATCCGTGGTATAAACATTTAGAGAAGAAATATAAAGACATTGAGCCTGTTGGTGGAGAAAGTGAAATCAACTTAGAAAAAATCGCGAAACTTAAACCAGATTTAATTATCGGTAATAAATTCAGACAAGAAGCACAATACAAGAAACTTTCTGAAATCGCACCTACTGTATTCTCTAAAGAACTACGTGGCGACTGGAAAAACAACTTTAAATTATACGCGAAAGCTGTAAATAAAGAAGATAAAGGAAATGAAGTCTTAAAGAATTACGATAATCACGTTAAAAAAGCAAAAGAAGAAATTGGAGATAAAGCAAACTCAGAAGTATCAATGGTTCGCTTTATGCCAGGTGATGTAAGAATTTATCATAAAGATACATTCTCAGGTGTTATCTTAGACGAACTTGGTATTAAACGTCCTAAAGGTCAAGATAAGAACGACTTTGCAGAAAAAGGTGTTACAAAAGAACGTATTGATGCAATGGACGGAGATTACATCTTCTACTTTACTTTCCAAGAAGATGATAAGAAAGTTTCAGCATTAGAAAAAGAATGGGTAAATGATCCTGCCTTTAAAGAATTAAATGCATCTAAAAAAGGTCATGTTTATAAAGTAGATGATGCTGTTTGGAACACTTCAGGTGGTGTATTATCTGCCAATATGATGATTGATGATTTAAAGGAAAAATTAAATGAAAAATAAATATCTTTGGTTATTCCTCCTATTTTCAGGTATGTTTGTCGTTCTATTCATATTAAGCATGATGCTTGGTTATAAGCATTTTACCTTTTCAGATATATGGCAACATTATATTCAAGGAGAAACAATTAAAGATCAACGTGTACTGACACAATTAAGACTACCTCGCGCAATTTTGGGCGGGGTTGTCGGTGTTTTAATGGGCATTAGTGGTGTAATGATCCAAACCATTACACGAAACCCTTTCGCAAGCCCTGGCATTATGGGTGTTAATAGTGGTGCTAGTTTAATGGTTGTAATTGCGACTGTTGGATTTGGTATGAACGGTGCATTTCAACAAACCATTATGGCTTTTATCGGTACCATCATCATTGCAACTTTAATTATATTAGCCACAACATTACCATTTAAGCCATTCAATGCAATGGAATTAACTTTATTCGGAGCAAGTGTTAGTGCTTTTTGTATGGCCATCACTCAAGGTCTACTGATCTATAACGAATCAGCTATAGAAGAATTAATATATTGGTTAAATGGTTCAGTAGCGAATAAACATATCACTATTTTAATGTACATATGGCCATTTATTATCGTTGGTTTAATCATATCTATTTATATGGCCAAGCCGCTTAATCTTTATATGCTAAGTGATGATGCATTAAAAGGACTCGGTGCTAAAATCTTATCCATTAAAGTATTCACGATGATTGCTGTTGTCCTGTTAAGTGGATCAGCCGTTGCATTAGCTGGTCCAATTGCCTTTATTGGACTGATTACACCTCATGTTGCGAAATTGTTATGTAAGTCTCATAACCATTTTATTGTCATACCTTTATCAGGTGTTCTAGGTGGTTGTCTTCTGTTATTAAGCGATATTTTAAGCAGATATTTATTAATGCCGAGAGAACTGCCAGTCGGTATTACAACTGCACTTATTGGTGCACCAATATTCATTTATTTAATTCTTAATCGTAAGGAGTTAACAGAATGAAGAAATTTATCATACTTATTATCATGCTCATGTTAACGACTTTACTCACACTCATGCTAGGTGATAGCTTTATCGCACCTCAAAATGTATTAAGTGGCCTATTTAAACTTGGTGATCCTTATACAAACTTAGTCATTAATACTTTAAGACTACCGAGAGTCTTATTAGCAATTGTAACGGGTGCAGCACTTGGCATTGCAGGTTGTGTCTTGCAATTTATTACGAAAAATCCATTAGCATCACCTGATGTTATTGGTATATCACAAGGTGCTAATGTTGGTTCATTAGTATTTCTCATTGTCTTAACAACAAGTACCGAAGCTTTATTATTACCAATAGCTTATCAGCCTATCTTTTCAATGCTTGGTGCGATAATTGTTACGGCATTATTATATTTTTTAGCAATGCGAAAAAGTTACAAACGAGATCGTCTCATACTTATTGGTATAAGCTTTAACATACTTTGCCAAGCAATTGTGATGTTCCTAATATTAACTTCAAATAAACGAAGTGCTCAAGCTCAAATTTGGATTACAGGATCTGTTCATCAAGCAGAATATCAACAAGTCATGATTGTAGGAAGCATCTTATTTATCGTCATGGTCATCCTGACATATTATGCACGTTCATTTGATATTCATTACTTAGGTAGAAATTTATCATTAGCATTAGGCAATCCTTATCAACACATATCTGTCATTGCATTTATATCAATGAGTATCTTAATTGGTATATCTATGAGTTATGTAGGTGGCATACAATTTGTTGGGTTAATCGCACCACACATCGCACTTAAACTCGGTGCACATCAATTTAGAAATCGAATATTTTATAGTGCCATAATCGGTGCCATCATACTATTATTAAGTGATTTAATCGGTAGAACACTCTTCTTACCAAAAGAAATCCCAGCCGGAATCTTTACCGCACTCATCGGTTCACCATTCTTTATGTATTTATTAATCAAGAGTAGGAAATGATATATTAATAACACAAAAAAGACTAGAAAATTTTCTAGTCCTTTTTGTTATCTATTTGCCATGATATCTTTCGCTATATGGATTTGTTTATTTCTTTCCTCAGTCACTAACTTTAAATCATTGTTAGATATTATATTCATCACTTTAATAGCATAATCTGATGATACAATTGCATGTCCTCTCATATGTCCTGTTGCGATTGCTTGCGCGTATACACGTGCTGCAAATTTACTTTGTTCTGTTATTGATCTTTGTGATAATTTATTCGCTAAAAATCCAGCTTGTCTGAGTTCATAAACACTCATTTGCCCTTCTTTTCTAAGTTGTAATTTGTGCTCAGTTTCTGAAATAATTGTATGTTTGTCTTCGTCATTGCCTATATCTATATCATCAATAAACCTCTTCGCATTTGTAATCGCCCACTCGACAAGTTCTTTCTGTGTCAGTTCTTCTAATAATGTCTCTAAAGTTATTCGTTTCTCAATATCATCTTGAATTTTCACTTTATATTTAGAAGGTATTTCAACTTTATGAGCTTTCTTAAGCTCTCTTTCATGTTCATTCCATGCATATTCCTCTATATCCATAACATGTCCTCCCTAGTATGACGATTGTTTAAGCTATCAAAAATTTTTTTGTTAAATTGTCTAAATATTTGGAACTTTTATTCTTTGAAATGATATAATCACCTGAAGGGGTGATGTAATATGACAACAAAAGAGCAAAAGTCTAATAAGTTTTTAGACGGAATTGAAACAATCGGTAACAAATTGCCACATCCATTTTTTATATTTTTATACTTAGCTATTTTCGTTATGGTATTATCGTTTATTTTTAGTTTGTTTGATGCAACGGTTAAACCTCCTGGTGCGGATAAAGCACTCGATGTTAAAAATTTATTTTCAAATGAAGGTATTGAATACATTTTCACTAACCTTATCACGAACTTCACTGGATTTGCACCTTTAGGTCTCGTTATATCCATGATGATTGGTGTTGGCTTGGCAGAAAAAGTTGGCTTTTTAGAATACATTATTCAAAAAACCATTGTCAATGCGCCACCAGCTTTAATTACATATGCAGTTGTGTTTATTGGGATTATGGGTAATATTGCTTCTGATGCTGCAACGATTTTAATTCCTCCATTAGCAGCTATGGTATTCTATAAATTAGGGAGACATCCGGTAGCTGGTTTAGCTGCAGGGTTCGCTGCAGCTGGTGCAGGATTTACGGCTAACTTATTAGTTGTAGGTACAGATGCATTACTTGCTGGTATCAGTACTGAATCTGCAAAGATTATTGATCCTGATATGGTCGTATCTCCAGTAGCAAACTGGTATTTTAATATTATTTCTACAGTGTTGTTAACCTTTGTAGGTGCTCAAGTGACGACTAAAATTATAGAACCTCGTTTAGGTGAATATAAAGGTCATATTGAAGATTTAGATGAACATGAAGACTCACCTACTGCCAAAAAAGCTTTCATTTACGCTTTAATTGCAGCTGCAATTTATATACTTATATTTGTTGTTGGTTTATTAACACCAAACAGTCCTTTATTAGGTGAAAAAGGCGACATACTTGAATCTCCATTTTTAGCAGGAATTGTACCCGTCATACTTGGTTTCTTCCTTGTTGTCGGCACAACATTTGGTATTGTTGACCAAAAGATTAAAAGCACACACGATGTAGGAAAATTTATGACGCAAGCTGTTAATGACATGTCAGGATACATTGTACTCATATTTGCTGCATCACAATTTATCAGTTTCTTCCAATGGTCTAATATGGCTACTTGGATTGCTGTAAATGGTGCTGATTTCTTGAAAAGTATTCATTTAACAGGATTGCCGCTCATCTTGTTATACATTATATTCACAGCAAGTCTCAACTTATTAATCACATCAGGTTCAGCTAAGTGGGCGTTAGAAGCACCCGTGTTTGTACCGATGTTTATGCAACTTGGTATTCATCCAGGTTTTACTCAAGCAGCTTATCGTGTAGCTGATTCATCATTTAATATTGTTACACCTTTGAATCCATATTTTGTCGTCATTATAGCTTTCTTAAATAAGTACGATAAAAAGGCTGGTATAGGTACGCTTATTTCATTAATGATACCTTATACGGTTGCATTTATTATTACTTGGATTATTTTATTAACGATTTTCTATTTAACAGGATTACCTTTAGGTCCTGGTGTAACAAGACATTTGTAAGGAGTGACATTCATGAATTTTGACGAAGATTTTAAACAAAAGTTAATCAATCTTAGACGTAATTTACATGCTTTTCCTGAAGTAGGATTTTTAGAAATTCGAACTGCAAATATCGTTAAGAACTACCTAGATTCTTTTGGATATGACATTCAAAGTGGTCAAGAAGTGATGAATAAAGATTATTTAATGGGGTATCCTACTGAAGTTGAATTTAATTCACATATTGAAAAATTAGATCAACTCGACGAAGAACTGCCACATTTCAGAGATGGATATACAGGAATCGTTGCAACATTAGATACTCAAGTTCCTGGCCCAACTTTTGCACTAAGGTTTGATATGGACGCTTTACCAATTACAGAGAATGAGGATAGCGATCATTATCCTCAAGCCAATGGATTTCTTTCTACAAACAAAGGCTTTATGCATGCATGTGGACATGATGTTCATACAACAATCGGTATTGGTCTTGCAGAACTTTTAAAAGAACATGAAGCTGAACTAAAAGGAAAAATTAAACTCATTTTTCAACCTGCAGAAGAAGGTGTTAGAGGTGCTAGATCTATGGTAGAACAAGGTGTCGTAGATGATGTAGACTACTTTGTTGGCGCACATATCGGATTAAATGCTAAATCCAATGAAATCATCACATCCGTAAAAGGATTCTTAGCTTCTACTAAATTAGATGTTCAAATAAACGGTGTTTCAAGTCATGCAGGAGCGCAACCTCAAGACGGTCGCAATGCCCTACTCGCTGCAGCAACATTCGTTCAACAAGTATATGCAATCGAACGTCATGAAAAAGGTGCATCTCGTGTAAATGTTGGTACACTTCAAGCAGGTAGTGGCAGAAATGTTATTGCAGATGAAGCATTTCTTCAAATGGAAGTAAGAGGAGAAAATAACGACGTGAATCAATTTATGATGAAACGTGTAGAAGAAATTAAGACAGGCGTTGAAGCAATGTTTGGTGTCACAATTACAATGACAAAAGTCGGCGAAGCTATTAGTATTAAGCCATCTGAAGATATGGAACAAACAGTTTATCAATTATTAAAAGATAAATTGCCAGAATTAAATATTATTCAAGAAGAATCCACACCTAGTGGAAGCGAAGATGCTACTTATTTTATAGACAGAGTAATGAGCCGTAACAAAGATGCAATCTATATGAATATCGGAAGCAATCATGATTATAACCACCACCATCCAAAATTTGATGTCGTAGAAAATGATATATTTAATGGTATTAGCATATTGTACGAAATCGTTAAACACTATCAAAGTAAATAAATAAAGAATATTAAAAAGCATGGCCATTATGGATTGGTCATGCTTTTTTGTCGTATTTAGGATGGAGAGATTAATTGAATATTGAGTTTGTATGAGGGAAAGGTATGACTTGGACTATCTCTTGGCTTTATTCAGTACTTAAGCTATGACTTGTGAGTTTACTGAGGCTTTAACTCACATCTTTGGCAATCTCGTGTGTTTACTGAGGCTTTAACTCACATCTTTTCCATCCTTCAACTCACACCATACTCATCCTTCAATTATTACCTAGGTAATACGCCTTTTGGTATTGGATTTATATATTCATTTTTACTACGGAATTGTTTAAATTCTTGTTGTACTTGTGACCTTAAATTTGGATTATCTAATAGTTCTATTGCTGTATGTGCCATTGTCATAGCAGCGTTACTTGTGCCTTGTACTGCTAAGTTTGATAATCCTTGGCTTGTCATTTGCCATGTATGTAATGGTGTTCCGATAGCTGAGGTTGCACATGACACTTGGCCAGTTGGTACTACCCAACTTACATCAGATACATCGGTAGAGCCTGATAATATGTGATCTGTCTCTTTATAAGGACTGACTTTATCGTATATATATTTACCTTCTAAAGCCTCTTCATCATCTAAAAATCCAAACCCTACTAAACTTGTTAATTTATTTTTTTGTTCATTGTCTGTTAATGAATTAAAAATTTCTTTTGCAAATTGTTCATCATCACGACTTGCTTGATACTCATAAATTTCATCTAATGAGTGATGTAATTGAAAGCCTAATTGTGTATTCGGAATATAATTTGAGCACCCTTTAACAAAGTCGATTTCTACTTCAGTTTCAGTCATTAAAGCAGCACCTTGTGCAATTTTCTTAATACGCTCATAGACATCATGAACTGTATCAATTGTCTTGGCACGAATCAAATATTGTACTGTTGCTGAGTCTTGTACAACACTTGGCGATGAACTACCTACGTCATGTAATGCATAATGATATCTCACATCTTCTGTAACATGCTCTCTCAAATAATTGGCACCAACATTCATTAACTCAACAGCATCTAAAGCACTTCTACCAAGATGAGGGCTATTAGCAGCATGTGATGAAATACCTTTATAATGAAAATTCACTAAGTAATTGGCAAGTGATGACAAATTCATCACACTGTTAGAAGGTGACGGATGCCAACATAATGCAAAATCAACATCATCAAAAGCACCATCTCTAACCATGAATGTCTTACCAGAACCAATTTCTTCACCCGGACAACCATAGTATCTTACTGTACCTTCTAGTTGATGTTCTTCCATATAAGCTTTAACCATAGCTGCCGCCATAAGTGAACCTGTACCTAACAAGTTATGACCACATCCATGACCAACCTTATTCCCTTCGTCATTTTTCGAAGCTGAGTTTGGTGTCTGATATAAACCTGGTAGCGCATCATATTCTCCTAAAATTGCTATGACTGGCTTACCTGCCCCGTATGAAGCAACAAAAGCAGTCTCAATTTCTGCTACATTACCTTCAACTTTAAAACCCAACACTTCACATTGTTTCATAAGATATTCTGCAGATTGAAATTCTTTAAACTTTAACTCTGGATGATAAAATAAATATTCACTAATTGCCTTGAACTGGTCTAGATGACTATCTCTATAATCTTTCAAAAACTTTACTCTACTCATAAAACCATCCCCCTTTAAATATAAATTTTACCACAAAGGTGTAATATATTCATTTAGAGGTATTTCCTATTACATATAAAAATACCAGCTACATCATCATAGCTGGCATTATATTATCTTTGTATTTGATTGGCATTTTCAATGGCTGTTACTTTACCATTCTTTGTCGTTATTAATATTGAGAAGGAATTGTTTGGATTATCATCATAAACTAACCCATCGCTATTTTCTATCGTTGGTGTTCCGTGAACGGATTTAAATGCTTCTACTGTTACATTTGTTGGTGCTACGTATATATGCTCTGCTTTATCTTTACTATTATATTTTACAGCTACGTTGCCATATTTTTCAGCATGAGATTGTCCAGCTTCTATACGTCCATCTGACTTCCCGAATTTCTTTTCAATGGCATCTCGCGACAATCCAATACCTACTCCATAAAACCCGCTTCTTACATCAGCATTCATAAAGCCTTGGCTAAATTGAGTCGTTTGGACATCGATGCTTGGAGGATTGCCTTCTGGTTCCTCAGAATCATCACTGGATTCTTTGTCATGACTTTCCTCACTACTCGGTTCTTTATCAGCTGTTTGTTGATTACTAGAAAATTCAATACGATTATCACCAGCAATAAATTGATACGCAATGAAACCAAATACACCAACGATTAAAAGTAGTAATACTAATATCATTCCCGAAAATATCTGTTTCAAATTCCTTCCTCCGAACTGTAATTTTCATAAAAAAGTTTATAAATGTATTGTAATTCATATCAAAATGACTTTCTATAGTAACCTAAAATAAAAAAGAATAGATTTCTCTATTCTTTTTAAACTATTTCTAAATATACCTTACACCAACACTTCTGTTTTATTTTCTACGCATTGTTGGACTGATGCTGCTACTTGATCGACGACTCTTTTTTCTAATGAATTTGGTATGACATAATTCGCATTGAGTTCGTTTTTGTGAATTGTTGCTGCTATGGCTTTTGCTGCTGCTATTTTCATTTCAGTTGTGATATGTTGTGTCTTGGCATCTAATACACCTCTAAATATACCAGGGAATGCTAACAGATTATTAATTTGATTTGGATAGTCTGAACGACCCGTTCCAACGATTGCTGCACCCGCTTCATACGCTTCTTCCGGATAAATTTCTGGTTTTGGATTCGCTAATGCAAAGATAATTGGGTCGTTGTTCATTGATTGAACATGTTCTTTTGATAATGCTTTTGGACCTGATACGCCGATAAATACATCTGCATCCTTAATGACATCTTCTAAAGTACCTTGGATATGATCAAGATTTGTATATTCAGCAATTTCTCTTTGTGCATTATTCAACCATTCTTCTGATTTATTTAAGACACCCTCTAGACTAACGAGCGTAATATTTTGATAACCCGTTTCTAGCAATAATTTCGCAATCGCAATGCCTGCTGAACCTGCGCCATTTATAATGATTTTTGCATCTTTTTCTGCTTTATCTACAACTTTAAGTGCATTGATCAGTGCTGCAAGAACGACAATCGCTGTTCCGTGTTGATCGTCATGAAATACAGGAATATCTAATTCTTCTATTAAACGCTTTTCTATTTCAAAGCAACGAGGTGCTGAAATATCTTCTAAATTGATACCTGAAAAATTAGGTTGTAACGCTTTAATGATTGATATGATTTCTTCAGTATCTTTCGTGTCTAATGAAATTGGAAAAGCATCAACATTCGCAAGTTTTTTAAAGAGAATGCTCTTACCTTCCATAACAGGAATGGCTGCTTTTGGACCGATATCACCTAAACCTAGTACTGCTGTTCCATCTGTAATAACTGCAATCATGTTACCTCTTGCAGTTAATGTATTTACTTTTGTTTCATCTTCAGCAATTGCTCTACATACTGCAGAAACACCTGGCGTATAGACAACACTTAAGTCTTCTTCTGAAGTCACATCTACTTTGCTCGTGATTTCAATTTTACCTGCGCGTTCTTGATGTAAATTTATAGATTCACCGTATTCATTACTTTCAGTCATTTTTAATTACTCCTTATTTATTTATATTTAGCTTAATAATTTTAATAAAAGTGATGCTAAGATTACGGTAGATACACCACCGATTCTAGTAGCAACTTGTGCAAACGGCATTAATGCCATACGTTTAGACGCTGATAATATCGCAACATCTCCTGTACCACCTAAGCCACTATGACAACCTGTTACGATGGCTGCATCAACGGGATACATCTTCATTAATTTTCCTACGAAATATCCAGATAATATCATGACAAATACAACTGACGCACATACGATAACGTATGCTGGTGTTACAATCTTCACAACATCTTCTAAAGGAATATAAAGCATACCGAGACCGACCATTAACGGCCAAGTTAAACTTATTGAAATAAATTTGTATAAATTATGCGCACCGTCTTCCATTTTGTGTGGCATCACTTTAAGACACTTAATTAGTGTCGCAAATAAAATCATAATAACCGGTCCTGGGACACCAATGAATTTCTGACCAAGTGTACCAACAATAAAGAATGTACAAGCAATGAGTAAACCTGCACCCATTAGCGAGAAATCAATGACTTTCTCTTTCTCTTCATGAACTTCATTACCATCTTCAGATTTTACTAATTTCCCATTTCCTGAAAGATGTTTTTTCTTTTCACCTAAACGCATCATAAGCCCTGCACTGACAACTGCGAAGATATTCCCAATAACAGCTGCTGGAATCATTTGAGATACGAATGATTCTGCTGATCCACCTAAAATAGATGAATATGCAATAGATAATGGAAGTATCCCTTCACCGATACCGCCACCGATAATTGGAACAACGATATAGAAGAAAGTATGTTGTAAATCATATCCAAACAATAATCCAACTAACATACCTGCTACGACAGCTAATACTGTACCCACTATTAAAGGTACAAACATGCGTGTGAAACCTTGAATTAACATTTTTCTATTCATGCCTAAAATACTGCCGACTACTAAACAAGAAATATAGAAATACAAGAAATTAGACGTCTTCATCAAAGTCGTAACGGCTTCCATTGAAGAGGTATTAATCACGTTTAAAAATACTAAAATAGAAGGTACAAGCAATGCTAATATAGCTGGTCCACCTATTTCTTTTAATATAGGAATTCTCTGCCCTAAATCGCCAAGCAATATTCCTAAAATCATGATGACAGCAAATCCACCAATCATATCTGCTGGTAAAGTATTATATACAGATGCTGTTAATATAATTGCAGCTAAGACAATGTATAACGGTAATGGTAATACACCAATTTTAGCTTTCATTAATTTTTCCCATAAGCTTTTTATATTATTTTGGATAGGTAACTCACTCTCGGTAACCGCTTCCAAATTGGTCTTCGTATTCATTTTTATCCCCCTTAATTGATATAAATTCATTTTATGAAAACGCAACCAAAAATTATAGCTTATGAAATTTTAATTATCTTTTTGTAATTAAAAAAACCAAACGAACTGAATCGTTTGGTTTTTAATTTAGATATATCATGACATATATCCTTGTAAATATTTTAAGTTGTCTTTGTTTAACTTGTAGAAGTATATCGGTCAGCCAATACCATATGTTAAAGATTCTTCCAGCACTTCAATATCTGTTAAGAATTTTAAATATTTTCTTACAGATACTCTTGAAATATTAACTTCTTTAGAAATATCATCTGTTGAAAATGCATGATCTTCAAAGTCATTCATCTTCTCAATGATGCTTTGTAATGTTTCTTTTGTGACGCCTTTTGGCAATTTCAGTTCTGAATCATCTGTAACAACTTGTTTATTCAAGAACTCTGCATCAATATCTGCTTGTTTAATTTGCTGATTATCTTTAAAGAAAGTCTGTCCTTGTTTGTATTTAAGTAAAGACTGCTTAAATCTTTCGAATTCAAATGGTTTAATTAAATAATCTACCGCGCCATATCTGAAAGCTGTCTGAATATCTTCAGCATCTGTAGCAGCTGTTATTAATATTGCATCTACTTGATAACCTTGTTCTCTTACATATTTCAAAAAAGTTAAGCCATTTTCTTCTGGCATGTATATATCTAACAATAATAAATCAATTGTCTTTGACTGAATGACTTCCATTGCTTCTGTTACATTCTGTGCAAAATCAACTAACGCTTCAGGGTCTATTTTTTCTATAAATTGACGATTAATTTGCGCAACCATTGGGTCATCTTCAACTATAAGTATCTTTAACATTTATCGTCGTCCTTTTTGGGATAGTTTATAACAACTGAGAACTGTACATTCCCTGCTTCATGCGCATCTATTGATATTTGACCATCAAGCTTTTCAACACTTTGTTGAACGAGGTGTAAACCATACCCTCTATTCTCTCCTTTAGAAGAAAAGCCTTTTTCAAATATATGTTTATCTAGTTCATGATTAAGCCCTACGCCTGAATCTATTACATCAATCATTAATTGATTCTGTTTATAGTTCAAGTGTACGTCTATTGTTTTCTTTTTAAGTGATGATGATACTAATGAGTCTATACTATTATCAATTAAATTACTGATAATTGTAATCACTTCATGCGTAATATGTGAATCTTTCGGTTCAGGTATCGTAGCATGATTCACAATAGAAAGCTTGATTTGTTGTTCACGCGCCAAACTAAGTTTACCTATTAAGAAACCAGCTAGTGCAGCATCTTTAACTTTAGATGTGATATCTCCACTTTCTTGACTACCGAGTTCGACAATTTCACGTATGTACTGTTTTAAATCATCGTAATGTTCCATCTGCAACATCCCAGAAATCACATGCAATCTATTACTAAATTCATGCGATTGAGCTCTTAACGTATCTGCATACGTCCGAACTCCTACCAACTGCTCTGATAATTTATGCACTTCTGTCTTATCTCTAAACGTCGATATCGCACCTACTATGCCATTATTCACAATTAATGGTACTCTATTCACCAATATCTTCAAACCATTAATATCTTGCTCTTTATCAAGTTCAGGCTTACCAAGTTCTACAATCTTCGGTAATTGCGTCGAAGCCATATAGTCATTTATTTGCATTCCTATAGGATCACCTTTAAGACCTGCCTTCTTAAAAATATCCATTGCAGACTTATTGACCAAATTAATTTTACCTTCTTTATCAACTGCCACAATCCCTTCATGAACAGACTGTAACATCGTATTACGTTCCCCTAGAATTTTCGCGATATGAGAAGGTTCAAGTCCTAACAAAATACGCTTAATATAAATCGATAATAAATACGCGCCAATAGCACCTACGATTAAACCAATCACAGATCCAATAATAATTTTCTTATTACCATCCGCCAACGCTTCATAAACTGTCTGCATAGGCACACCAACCGATACCGCACCCACTTGTTTACCATCAGCATATATAGGCGTAAAAGCACGCATCGTTAAACCAAGCGTACCTCTTGCAATAGACGTACCAGGTTTACCATGTAAGACGTCCCCCTCATCGCCACCTTTAAAATGCTTGCCAATCAACTTCTCATTAGGATGAGACTTTCTAATGCCATTCATATCCATCACAACAATAAAACTCATGTCCGTTGTTTTTTGAATCTTAGACGTATATTCTTGAATTTTACGATCATCACTATCCTCAGCCAAAGACTTCTGAACAACCTCAGAACCCGCAATCGTCTTACCAATAACCTCCGCCTTCTCCTCTGTCGTTCTATGAATCGTATCCTTAATCGTATTACTGATCAATAAACACGTAATTAATAAAGAAAATAACACCACAATACAAACCACAATAATCACAAGCGTACTCAACTTCAATCTTTGCTTCTTCAAAACATAACCGCCTTTAGTAAACATTTCAAATGTTATTAATTATTAAGAATATATCATATTCTTAGTTTTCATATAATAAATCATAGGAAATTATCTAAAGTTGAATTTATATGGATCGTAATTTTACATTTTATTAACCTTGAGAACAATTTTTGATAAAATATAGACAAATATCATAATTTTTGGAGGTAATATTTTGAAAAAACAAATCGAAGTTGTAGGTGCAATTATCTTTAATGATGATAAGGTACTTTGTGCACAAAGAAATGAAAATATGAGTTTACCTCTTATGTGGGAATTCCCTGGCGGTAAAATAGAAAAAGGTGAATCTGAAATAGAAGCTTTAAAACGTGAGATTAGTGAAGAAATGTTATGTGATCTTGAAGTTGGTGATAAAGTTACTTCTACTTCTTATGAATATGACTTTGGAATTGTTAACCTTCATACATATAAATGTAAATTGAAAGAGAAAATGCCTACACTTACTGAACATAAAAGTATTCAATGGCTTGATGTTAAAGATCTTGAAACTTTAGAATGGGCACCAGCTGATATACCTGCAGTCAAAATCATTGTAGATGAGGTATAAAATATGAACAATTTATTAGAAGACTTTAATCAGTCGCTACACAAAGGGTTTATAGATCGTACAATTTCACATAAAGGTAATTTCATGCCGAAATTGTTGGTCAATAATAATGAAGAAAATGTACTTTCAACTATTATTAATGAACTGCATAAATGTAAGACATTCACGATTTCAGTCGCTTTTATCACAGAAGGCGGATTAGCAAGTTTAAAATCGCATCTATATGATTTAGACAAAAAAGGTGTTCGAGGTAAAATTATTACTTCGAATTATTTGGGGTTCAATACGCCTAAAATGTATAAAGAATTATTAAAGCTTAAAAATGTAGATGTAAAATTAACTGGTGTTAATGGATTTCACGCTAAAGGTTATGTATTTGACCATGAACATTATTCGTCCATGATTGTCGGAAGTTCTAATTTAACTTCTAACGCTTTAAAAGTTAACTACGAACATAATATCTTACTTTCTACTCAAAAGAATGGCGACCTCGTTTATAATATTAAAGCACAATTTGATGAACTATGGCATAATAGTACCCCTCTTTCTGATGAATGGATTCAAGATTATGAGAAAACATATGATGCCCGTAATTTAAAAGAAGCACAACGCATTACCGAGCAACAAAATG
>ERZ1023497.88-NODE-88-length-44121-cov-93.795897_pt1 | contig 44121 bp, 45 predicted proteins | sample MGYA00380543_ERZ1023497 | MGnify/ENA primary metagenome ERZ1023497 (study PRJEB33173, sample SAMEA4830384) | metagenome | study: EMG produced TPA metagenomics assembly of the PRJEB25223 data set... | reverse complement strand
TATGGTCCAGCCATAGAAAATATGAATTGGGCAACAAACCATGCAATCCAAGATGAAGAGTCTTACCAAGTAGACGGTGTTACATTTAGAAACTATGATACTGAAAGTCACGGTGAAGTTAAGTTATATGATGCTTTAAGACAAAGTTTCAATATTCCAGCATTAAAAGCTTGGGAATCAACAAAAGAAAATGCAGGTAATGATGCACCGAAGAAATTCGCTGAAAAAGTCGGTTTAGAGTATGAAGCTGATTTAGGACCTTCAGAAGTACTTGGTGGTTCAGCATCTGAGTTCTCACCTACACAACTTGCTTCTGCATTTGCTGCCATTGCAAATGGTGGTGAATATAACAACGCACATTCAATTAAAAAAGTTGTTAAAGAAGATGGTGAAACAATAGAATTTGACCATTCAAGTAATAAAGCGATGAAAGATTCTACTGCTTATATGCTTGCAGAAGTACTAAAAGGTACTTTCGAACCTTATGGTTCTGCATATGGACATAAAGTAGATGGAGTGAATATGGGAGCAAAAACTGGTACTGGTACGTACGGTGCACAAACATATCAACAATACAACTTACCTGACGATGCAGCGAAAGATGTATGGATAAATGGCTTTACACCTAAGTACAGTATGTCAGTGTGGATGGGCTTCAGTGAAGTTAAACAAGGTGGTACAAACTCCTTCGTTGGTCATGAAGAACAAGAATACCCACAATTCTTATTTGAAGATGTTATGAGTGATATTGCACCTAGAGATGGCGAAGACTTCTCTAAACCTGATTCAGTTAATGGCAGCGAGCCAGACGACTTATCAGTTGACGGTCATAAGGATGACAATACGACAGATAAAGATCCTAAAGGCCAAGGTAGCAGTAGTAGCAGTGATGATGATGACTCATCATCAAGTAATAGTTCAAGCAGTAGCTCAAACAGTAGTAGCACTTCAAACAACTCTGGTACAAGCAATAATGCAACTACGACAAATAGAAGTGGTACCACTACTCAACAAAATCAACAAAGTCAACAAGCAGTTGCTAACTAAGCAACATTAATAAAAAGCTCCAATCTCAACTATTTGAGATTGGAGTTTTTTTGTCTTATTTGATAAGCAGCGTTCATTTTAATTAACTCTGTTTTTAAAGTTTTCATTTGTCTATAGCCCATAAAATGATGCTTACGAGCAAGAATATATTCATAGCGCTCTTGGAAGTTCATAGGTACAACATTTAAACTATCTAATGTATTAAAATCAATTTCTTCAATTTCGTTGATTTGTTTAAAGTAATCAACAATTAATTGTAAATATTGATCGAGATACTCTTGTGCTTCGGTAGTTTTTAGTTGTTTTTGTTGTGCATAGACATCGATTTTTTGTTCTAATTCTATAAATGTTTCTTTCGTAATCATTAATCACCCTTCTTTCAAGGCTGCTTTATAACGCTTTTGCCCTTCTCGACAATCAGAAAATAACGGACAGACATCACATTTAGGACTGCGCGCTAAACAATGATAGCGTCCAAAAAATATAAGCTGGTGATGTGTTTTATTCCATCTTTCTCTAGGAACAATACTACATAATTTGTCTTCTACTTGTCTGACGTTATCTTTCCAACGACAAATGCCTAAGCGTTTAGAAATTCTTTCTACATGTGTGTCTACTGCTAATGATGGCTCACCAAAAGCAACACTCATAACGACATTAGCTGTTTTTCTTCCTACTCCTGCTAAACTTTCTAATTCTTTGTGCGTTTGTGGGATTTCACCGTTAAACTTTTCTAATAAAGATTGACATAATTTTTGGATATTTTTAGCCTTATTACGATAAAGGCCAATAGTTCTAATGTCATTTTCTAACTCTGTTAGTTCTACTGATAAGTAATCTTCTGGTGTCTTATATTTTTTGAATAGTGAGCGTGTAATTTTATTTACTGATATGTCAGTAGTCTGTGCAGATAATAAGACGGCGATAGTAAGTTCAAATGGATTATCATGGATTAATTCACATTCAGCATTAGGAAACATATCAGCAATTGTGTCGACCATTGCTAATGCTTTTTTATTACTTATCATTGGGTGTACCTCCATTTAGCCAATCAAATTTGGGAATATCTTTGACCGTTTGTTTCATTTTTGGTTGGTTATATTGTCTGCTAATTTGTTTAGAATCTTCTATGGTTTTAACATTGTGTTTTTTCCAATTTAATAAAATTCTATCTAAATATTTAAAGTTTAATTTATCTTGGCTCATTGCCTCATCAAGGGCAGCTTGAATAACTGTTAAATCATGTTGATCAACGTCAATCCATTGATTTAAAGTTTCCATTTCATAAGGTGAAAGTGGTCTACCAAATGCTTGTTCAATTTGTTGGAATAATGTATTAAAAGCAAGTTCATCTGTATCATTCTGGATAGCGATCGTCTCTTGTTCTAGAATTTGACTGAGTTTTTCATAAAATTGCTCTAAATCCATATACTCTGTGAATTTGCCTTCTTCATTTTTGTGTACTTCAAGTGATAGTAAATCACGTTGAATTAAATTTTGAATCACCGCAGTAATTTGTCGTGCTTCTAATGAAGTCCCCTGTTGTAATGATTCTATAGGGGGTTGTTTATTTGAAGTTTCAGCAGCGTATAATAATTTTATTAAAATGACTAATTCAGTTTCATTGATACCTAATTCATTATAATGATCCAGTAATTCTTTTCTAATTACGACAGGTCGTTGTTGCAATTGTCTTTTATTCATTTAGTTACACGCCTCCTTTTATAACATAAACAACTATGAAAAAAGTCCAGTCGTTTACAACATGACTGGACAATGTGTTGTGAAGTTTTATGGGTATAAACGATTTAATAGACGTGGGAATGGAGAAGTTTCTCTAACGTGTTCCACACCAGAAATCCATGCTACTGTACGTTCGAGACCTAAACCAAAACCACTATGAGGAACACTACCATAACGACGTAAGTCTAAATAGTAACTATAACTTTCAGCATCTAGGCCGTGTTCTGTAATACGTTGTTCCATTAACTCTAAGTCATTAATACGCTCTGACCCACCAATTATTTCACCGTAACCTTCAGGTGCGATTAAATCTGCACATAATACAGTATTTTCATTCTCAGGGTTAGGCTGCATATAAAACGGTTTGATTTTAGTTGGGTAGTTGATGATAAACACTGGTAAATCATAATGATTTGCGATAGCTGTTTCATGAGGTGCACCAAAATCATCACCCCATTCAATATCATCGAAACCTTGTTCTTTTAAGAATGTCACAGCATCATCGTAAGTAATGCGTGGGAATGGTGCTGTCACTTTTTCTAATTTAGATGTATCTCTATCTAATGCTTTTAATTCAATTTTACAATTTTTGAGTACAGATTGAACAACATGAGACACGTATTGCTCTTGAACTTCTAAACTATCTGCATGATTGTAAAACGCCATTTCTGGTTCAATCATCCAAAATTCAATTAAATGGCGACGTGTTTTTGATTTTTCTGCTCTAAATGTTGGACCAAAAGAGAAAACTTTACCGTGAGCCATTGCTGCAGCTTCCATATAAAGCTGTCCACTTTGTGATAAGAAAGCATCCTCATCGAAGTACTTCGTATGGAACAATTCACTTGTACCTTCAGGTGCACTTGCAGTTAAAATAGGTGGGTCTATTTTGGTGAAATTATTTTCATTGAAAAATTCATATGTTGCACGAATAATTTCATTTCTGATTTTCATTACAGCATGTTGTTTTTTAGAACGTAGCCATAAATGACGGTGATCCATTAAAAATTCTGGGCCATGATTTTTAGGTGTAATTGGATAGTCATGTGCTTCATCAATTAGTTCAATAGATTGCACTTGCATTTCATAACCTAAATCCGAACGTGTATCTTCTGTGATAGTACCAGTCACATATAAAGATGATTCTTGTGTAATATCTTTAGCAAGTTGGAATGTCTCTTCACTCACTTCTGCCTTGACGACCACACCTTGCATAAAACCTGTGCCATCACGCAATTGTAAAAAGGCAATTTTACCACTTGAGCGTTTATTATGTAACCAACCGCCAATCGTTACTTCTTGGTTAAGGTATTTTTTTGCTTCGTTAATTGTTGTTTTCATAACCAGTCTCCTAATTTGTATTTCATTTATCCTTATATATTTTAACAAAATCGATAGTTAACTTCTAGTTACTAACTTAGGAATTATACAAACTTTTAACGTTTTAGGTGTTTTAAGACATTACGAAATTGTTTAATATCACCTTTGCGTTGTTGATAGTTTTCTAATGATTGTTCAAAGAATTGTTTATAGCTGCTATTTATTAAGCGATCATCAAACGAAACCAAAATACCTTTATCATGTTCATTACGTATTAAACGTCCAATACCTTGTCTAAATCTAGTTACAGCATCTGGTAAAATATAGTCTTTGAAAGTTGATGAGAATTCAGATTCCATTAGCCAAAATTTGGTATTATTTTGATTCATAAATGGAAGCTTAGCAATCATGACACATTTGATGCCGTCAGATTGGAAATCAAAACCTTCAAAAAACGTTCCAGTACCTAATAGTATAGCTTTATTAAAGTTATTAAATTGTTGTACAATTTTGTAATTTTGATTTTGCTGTTGCGTTAAAATGACATAATCGTCAAATTCAGGTAGTTCGTTTAGTAATTCTTGAACCATGTGCATCATTTTATAACTCGTAAATAGTATCAAACATTTAGACCCTACTATAGAGACATATTCAGCAACATAGCTAATAATAGAAGCCACGTAATCATCTATATTTTTATAATTATAAGATACGACATCATTTGGCATAAACACAGTTGTCTTGTTGGCAGAATAGACTTGATTATCTATTTCGTAAGTATTAAAGTCAACATCCTCATTAAACCAATTTTTGAAGTGGTTAAACGAATGATTAAAAGTCAAAGTTCCTGAAATAAACGTTAACGAGTTGAATTTTTGTAATACTTGTTTTGTAAGAACATCTTTAACGTTATAGTCTTTAACATTAAGTTTAATAGTTGATTTTTGATTAATATTTTTAATTGATAAATAACTTGTGTGTCCATGTTTTAAACTGTTTTCAATAGCTCGAAATTGATCATTAATATACAACAATTGCTTGCGTACAGATTTAATAACTTTGTGACTCATACCATTAAAATATTCTAATGTCATATTTAATTTATGCGTTATGGCATGTAATGCACGTAAAATTGGTTCATGGTCAAAATGATAAACAAAATGTAGTTTATGCATTTCGTCATCGTAGATATCTGAAGCTTTAATAATGTCAAAAATAGTAGTGAACAACTGCTCGTTCAACTCATGTATTTCGTTTATTGATGTTTTTAAACCAAAGACATCTATAGGTGGGATATCTAATTTTTCTAAAATACGTTGTTGTTCTAAGTGGTCTATTGATTTTAGTAATTTATCATTTTCAGTTTTACCAATCAGACCTAGTTGATATTTAATATCAGCGTAATTTAGCTCATTGGTTACTTGATTTAACGCATAATCAGGCAAGCGATGTGCTTCATCGATAATACAATCATCAAAAAGTTGATAAATTGAATTATCTTGTGCTGAATGTATAAGATGTGCGTGATTGGTAATACCAATTTGAATATTGTGTGCATTACGTTTTATAAAGTTGTAATAATGCACATCTCCTCGTACTGGAACATAAGTTTCTAACTTTTGTTCAAAGTACATCTTTTGTCCGCCTTTTAAGTTCAACTCTTGTATATCACCTGTATTTGTAGTTGTCACCCAGATAAGTAATTGCATCTTCAAGATGTTGACTTCATAATTATTAGACTCGTCTTTTAAAATTTGACTAATTAGACCTAATGAAATATAGTCGCGTTTACTTTTAATTAATGTAGCATTGATTTTATAATTTAAAGCACGCTTTAACATAGGTATATCTTTTTCTAATAATTGGTTTTGTAACAGTTTGGTGTTAGTGGAAATCATAACGTGTTTTCCTGTTTCAATATTGTACATTAGTGCAGCGAGTAAGTATGCTATAGATTTACCACTACCTAAAGGTGCTTCAATCATTGCCTTTTCACTTTGCATTAATTGTTCCAAAATTATTTCAGCTAAATAAAGTTGTTGCGGTCTATAAGTTAAGTTTAATTTAGCAGTAATGTCAGAATACAACGTTTTTAATGTGCCAGAATAATTCAACGATGGTGCTTTAAAGTCTTTTTGCTTTTTATAAATGATTTGTTCAAAACGTTCAAAGTCTTTAGGAATTTCTGTTTGATTATGTAGTCTGACCATTTCAAATAAGATATCAAATAAATCGTACTTTAGATTTTTACTTAAGTAATATAATTGCTTTAAAGTATCTAATGGTAATTGCTCAAACTTTTTAAATGCTACAATCATTAATTTAGCTGTTGTTGTAGCGTCTTCATCTGCGCGATGCGCATTATTTAAAGGTATATTATGTGCTTCTGCAAGTTCACTTAGCTGGTAGCTTTTATCTGTCGGAAAAGCTACTTTAAATAACTCTAGTGTATCCATAACTTTACGAGGTTTGAATTTTATACCACATGATTTGAATGATTTTTTGATAAAGTTTAAATCAAACGCAACATTATGTGCTACAAAAATACAATCTTTTAATTGGTTGTATATATCATGTGCGATTTGATGAAAATAAGGTGCCTGACTTAGCATATCTTCTTCAATAGAAGTAAGTGCCTGAATGAATGGAGGAATATCTAAATCTGTTTTTATCATAGAGTGATACGTACCAATTATTTTATTTTCACGAACAAAAGTAATACCTATTTGTATAATTTCATCAAAATCTAATTGGTTACCTGTTGTTTCTAAATCCACAACTGCATAACATGGTTGAGTCATAGTGTTATCCTCCTTTCTTAGATATTAAAAGTCAATGTCTGCGCTCATTAATTTTCTCGTTTGATTGTTTTCATCTGTTACTAGTAAAAAGCCATTATTATCAATATCTATTACTTCACCATAAAACTGTTCTTTATTTTCTGTAAAACGTAAACGTTTATGCCAAATATTCGATGCAGCAATATACTCATCACGAATAGTGTCAAAAGAATTATTAATAAATTGATTGTAGCGATATTCTATATTTTTAATTAGTGATTGTAAAAAGTAATAGCGATTAAGTTGTTCATTTGTGTGCATACCGATACTGGTAGCTTTGTCTGCTAACTCACCAGTGAAATCGTTGTGGTCATGGTGCATGTTGATGCCAATACCACAAATAACCGCTTCAATACCATCACTATTCGCTACCATTTCGGTCAAAAAGCCACATACTTTTTTGTCTTTAATATAAATATCATTGGGCCACTTCACTGATACCTTTTCATTGCTAAATTGTTGAATCGCATCACGTATGCCTAAAGCGATAAACAAATTAAATGTAGTTATCATACTAAACGGGACATTTGGTCTCAAAACGACAGACATCCATAAACCTTTATGTTTTGCAGAATTCCATGGCCGATTAAACCTACCTGTCCCTTGTGTTTGCTCATCACTGAGTATTAAAAAGGTATCTTTATTCCCTACTAATTGTTGTTTCGCTTCTAATTGTGTTGAAGGTAAGGAATCATAAACCGCTACATGATCAAATAGTTGCTGTGCTTCGATAATTGGTAATACAAGTCCACTATACCATTTGTCTGGTAGATTTATTAAGCGATGACCTTTATGGTTTACAGATTCAATTTCACAACCTTCAGTTTTCAATTGATCCATTATTTTTTTCACTGAAGTACGTGAAATTTTTAATTGTTCGGCAATGTATTGACCTGAAACATAATCTAAGTGATGTTGATATAAAATTTGTATCACATCTTTGCTATATTTAGACATTATTATCCACCCATTCTAAAATTTCAGTTTTGCAATTACTCACTTCACCTTGTATCACAGCGAGTTCTATCTTTCTTAATATATCTTTCATCCATGGACCACTAGGTTGTTGTAAATGTGCTAATAGATCTTTGCCAGTAACTGCAAGTGCTTTACGTGTATCAATTGGCAATTGTTTAGCAGTTTCAGCTAATGTGGCTTTATTAAATATAAGTGGCGAAGGTAACTTAATTTGATTCGCTTCAAGTAGTGTTCTATGTGTTACTAATTCTAATAATAATTTCATGTCATAATCATAGACGATACGTTTTAATGTAGCTTTACTTTGTAATTCACCTATTTCTGACATTAACTGGCTAAGAGCGTGAATCGTATGTTTTTCTTGATTACTAATTTTTAATTGTGCTAACGACAGTTCTGTAGATTGTTTAACTTGGATTATCGCGATAAATAAGTTAAAAGATATAGGCTCTGTTATTGTAATAGAGTCCATATTTGATTGTTGGAAAAATGGAATATACGTAAAAGCCTTTAGTTGTTTCATATTTTCAAAGCTTACTGAAACGTGTTGACCTTGCACAAGTTTTTTTAATTCTACTACAATACGTTCAATAGATAAAAAGGAAATGTGACTCATTTGCTGTTGCATCGCTCGATATGTGTTTGTTTCAATATGAAATGCTAACTGTGCTTGAAAACGTAATCCTCTAATAATACGTAAAGCATCTTCTTCAAAACGCTCGCTCGCTTCACCTACCGTTGTAATAATACGCTCTGCAATATCTTGCTGCCCATGAAAATAATCAATAACATGATAATTTTCATCCATAGCTATTGCATTCATAGTAAAGTCTCTACGTTTAACATCTTCATATAAATCACGAACAAAGGCAACATCATTAGGACGACGATGATCATCATAGTCACCTTCAGTACGAAACGTCGTTATTTCATAGGCTTCATCCTGATACAATACATTAATTGTGCCATGTGCTTTACCTATAGGAATAGTTTTACTAAAAATAGATTCGATCTCATCAGGCGTCGCACTTGTAGTAATATCTATATCATGGATATCTTTGTTCATTAAATAATCACGCACGGATCCACCTACAAAATAAGCTTCGTAGCCTTGAGATTTAATATGTTGAAGAATGGGTTTGGCTTGTTCAAATAATAAGTTACTCATGATTTCCCTCTAACATTTTTTTGTAGTAGCTTTCATATTGATCTGTAATTAAATTGGATGCAAAACGAGCGTCAATATCTGCTAACATGGCAGTTTGCATCTTATTGTATAAGTTTTGATCTGTTAGTAATTGCAAGGCGTATTCACTTGCTGTATCACTATCTCCAACATCTACAATAAAACCAGTTTCATCATGTTTTATGACTTCTTTTATACCACCAGCATTGGAGCCAATTGGTACAACTCCGGATTTCATTGCTTCTAATAGTGTTAAACCGAAACTTTCTTTCTCACTGAGCAATAATACTAAATCCGACATTTGGTAAAATTCACTGACCCAATCTTGTTTTCCTAAGAAGAGCACATGATCTTCAACGCCTAAACTTTTTGCTTTTTGCTTCATATCCATTAATTCAGGCCCATCGCCTAATAAAAGTAATTTTGATGGTAGTTGAGCATGAATTTTGGTGAACGTTTCTATAATAGTATCTATCCGTTTGACTGCTCTGAAATTTGACACATGAATAATAACTTTTTCATGATCTGCAATACCATAAGCGGATTTCAGTTGATTATCTCTTTTTGTAGGAAACTCCTGTTCACGTACAAAGTTATAGATTGGCACAATGGGTTTATTAGTATTAATAATATCTTGAGTTTGTTTGGCTAAAGATTGACTCACACTCGTTACTAGGTCACTACCTTCTATACCAAACTTGATTGCATTTTTTAACGTATGATCATAGCCAAGTACCGTAATATCAGTACCGTGCAGTGTAGTCATTATTTTAATATCTTTACCTGACATTTGTTTTGCTAAGATACCACATACAGCATGCGGTACTGCATAATGCATATGTAAAATGTCTAAATCATATTCATTAATGACTTCTGCTATTTTCGTACTTAAAGTAATATCATAGGGTGCATATTGAAAAACGGCATATTGATTAACTTCTACTTGATGAAATGTAATGTTTGGTAATGGTTTACGTATTCGAAATGGTATATTTGAAGTAATAAAATGGATATCGTGACCACGTTCAGCTAACATAATACCAAGTTCTGTAGCAATGATGCCTGAGCCTCCCATTGATGGATAACATGTAATTCCAATTTTCATTAGGATGATTCACCCTTTCTATTATTCAAATCTATTTTTATCTCGACCATTATATTTATCTAATGTTTCATTAAAACTTTCAGTCATATCTATATCTAATGAATTAGCAATACATAGCAATACGAATAGGTTGTCACCTAATTCTGCTTTAATTGTATTATCTGCTTCACTATCTTTCTTTTTCTTTTCTCCGTATAGATGATTAATTTCACGAGATAATTCTCCTACTTCTTCAGTTAAACGAGCTAAATTGGCTAATGGAGAAAAATATCCTGTTTTAAATTGACTTATATAGGTATCGACTTCTTGTTGCATCGTGTTCATAGTTTTCATATTAATCGCTCCTTTTAAATCATTTCTTATATAGTATAGACTAAAATATACAGCCATGCATTAATGTTGCAATGTTCTTTATTGTAATTAGTAACTATATAGTAAGAAAGAAAATTGGACATAAGAAAACACCTTTTCTTGACGAAAAGGTGTTTAATATTATTATTAGTCGCTTGAACGTGCAATTAAAATAAATCTAGCAAGTTCTGCTAATGCAACAGCAGTAGATGCTACGTAAGTCATAGCAGCAGCTGTTAATACTTTTTTGGCATGCTTATATTCTTTTTCATTTACAACATCTAATTGTTGAATTTGCTGCATAGCTCGTTTACTAGCGTTAAACTCAACTGGTAACGTAATAATAGAAAAGAGAACTGCGAATGACATTAATGCAATACCTATCCATAATGCTGTTGAACCTAAGGTACTTTGCAGACTTGTCAAAATAATACCTGCAAAAACAGCTAAATACCCTATAGAACTCCCAATATTAGCAAGTGGCACTAAAGCAGTTCTAAATCTTAAGAAGAAATAGCCTTGCGCGTGCTGGATTGCATGTCCAATTTCATGGGCTGCAATTGCAGTTCCTGCAACTGAAGGTCTGCTGAAGTTAGCTGGTGAAAGCACGACGACTTTTTTACGTGGATCATAATGATCAGTTAAAAAGCCTTGTCCTTCTACTACATCAACATCGTAAATACCGTTCGCATGTAATATTTCTAATGCAACTTCCTGACCAGTTTTACCACTTGTAGATCTTACTTGTGAATATTTTTCATAATTTGATTTTACTTTATGCTGTGCCCAAAGTGGTAACACCATCAAAATAACAAAATATATTATCATATAAATAAAAGACAAGAAAATTCACTCCTTTGTTTATCATTTTACTGTGAACGTTAAGAATGGTCAAATGTTTTACATTGCTTCAAGCGTATCAAATACAATAGTAATGGAATTACCGATAACCAAAAAGCAAGATAGGCTACACTTGCTAAATGAGACTCAATAAAATCATAATATGGATACTGCATAAAGACATAGTCAATAATATCATTGTGAAACGCCCAAATCATAGCAACAATAAAACCGACTAGTGTAATTTTAAAACGGCGATAAAATAAGAAAGCTTCTAATGCCATAATACCATGAGACATTATTAACATACATCCGACTATAGTTATATTATCGTATTGAATAAACATAATGATATTCATTATAACAGCCCAAATACCATATTTGATAAGTGTGACAAAGGCTAATGCTTCAATAATAGGTAGATTTTTATCAAATAAATAAGCAATCAATACTATACAAAGAAAAAGTGAAGCGGTAGGACTATCAGGAACAAATATTTTATATTGCCAATCAGTTACACTTAGTTGTCCCCCGTACCATATATATCCATACAAAGTACCTAATATGTTACATAGCAATATTAACCATAGCATTTTTTTATTGTAAGTAATTAAATTTAATAGTGAATTAATTGGCATCTTATCAATCCCTCATTGTTGAATTATGATTTCTATGTTTGAAAATATTTAAAATTTGAGTTAGTTGGTAAAAAAGATCTTTATCATTCATTTGCAAACTTAAATCAATATTTTCTTGCAAATTGGCTATAATCGTATTTTCTTTATGCTTTGATAAAGGAATTGTATATATATCATTGAAATAGGTAATGTAGTATGGAGATTGTAATAATTGCGCTACCAGTAATTCATCTAAACGACGTTCTCTACGTAATTGCGTACCAAAATCTATTTTAATATCAATTGCAAACGAAGAATTAGCAATGAAATTAAAAATTTCATTGCTATTTTTGTACAATTGGGTATTCGTTTGTAATGTAATGGCGTTTGAATTAGATTGAATGGTAGCTAGTGTTAATGTAACGTGGTTGTTTACGATTGAATCTACAAAATGAATACGTTCTGCTTGTTGTAAAGAGCTTTTAAGATAATTTAAAGTCCAGACACTGATTCTTGATTTAAACTCATATTGAAATAGTAAATATTCAATAAAGTCTATTTTCAATTGATTTAAATTGTCTGTCATTTTAATCACCTCATTTATTGAATTCTGTCTAATTCATCCTGCCACGTATCATTACTTGGCTCTAATTCAACTAACTGTAATAGTAATTGTTTCGCAGTAGTTATATCGCCGATTTCAATTAAATAAAAATAATAGTCACTTAAAAAGTCTACTTGTGTTTTTAAAGTTGGATATGCTAATGCAAAGAAATGTTGAGCTTCTTTATCTCGTTCTTCTTTACCTAACGCATGTGCAAGATGCCACATAAATACTGGGTCCATATCTTCTTCATCAACGTATTGTATCAACCCAATAAGGGATTCGTAATCTTCTTCGTTGCGATATAAGTCGCTTAAAATTAACAATGGTTCTTGGTAGGCATTATCTACATCTAATGCTTGTAGTAATAATTCAACGCCTTCATTTGCATCTCCGTGTTCAAGCGCAATTGTACCTGTTGAAACCATCAGTTCTTTATAAAATTGACTTAATCGTAACCCTTCTTTACCAATTTCAATGGCATCTGGATAATTTTTTTCTTGTTCATATAATTGTTGTAAGTAAAAGTAGCCTTGTAAATAATCAGGGTCTTTAGAAAGTAATGATTGTACCAATTTTATAGCTTCTTGAGTTAAATCATTTTTTTCATAAGCAATCGCTTTTTTAAAGAAGTCTTCAGAATTCATTTCGTCTTCATTCATTTCATCAAACATTTTGATGGCGTCGCTGTAGTTTCCACTTTGTAAACTACAGTCAGCTAAGCGTGAAAATAAATTAACACCATTAATTTCGTATTCACCAGTTTCAAGAACTGTTTCATATTCTGCTGTAGCACGTAAGTATTGGCCATCAAAATAAAGAAGTTCTGCTAAAGCAAAATGGATAATAGGATCATTAGGCTCTAAATCAATCGCTTCTGTTAGTTTATCTATCGCAACCTCTAACATGTTTAGTTGTTGATATAAATCCGCTTCTAACATTAAGCGTTCAGTAGATACACCTACTTCACTTAAATATTCAAGCGCTTCGTCAGTTTGGTTTTCTGCGATTAAACAATCAATTAAATAAATTAGTAATTCACTTTCATCAGGGTATTTATGATACAAAGTACGAAAGACTTCAACGGCTTGTGGTGTTAAACCAAAATTGAATAAAGTTTCGCCTAAGATGAATAATGCATCGTCATTTGGTGAACTCAGTGCATCATTCACACGTGTTTCTAAATTGTCTAATTTTTGTAAGTTGATATCATCAATAAGCTTATAGATATCTTGCATCTTAATTATCCCTCGTTTTCTAATTGTTTTAACTTCGGCAAGAATCCTGGGAAAGAAACATTAACTGCATCAAATTGATTTATTGGCAATGTTTCAGTTGTAAGTAATGACGCAATAGCCAACATCATACCTATTCGGTGATCGGTAAAACTATCGACTGTTGTTGTTTGTTCTAACTGAGATGGATGTATAATCATACCATCATTTGTAGGTTGTAACATGAAACCTAACAAGTTTAACATATTTGCTGTTGTGTCGATACGATTGGTTTCTTTGACTTTTAACTCTTCGGCATCTTTAATCACACTTGAACTGTTAGCTTGTGTACATAATAAAGCAATGATTGGCATTTCATCAATAGCTTTAGGTACTAAATCACCTTCGATATGCACACCTTTCAAGTTAGGTGTATATTGTACTCGAATTGATGCAGTTGGTTCTGCCCCATCAGTTTTGTTAAACAAAGTAATGTTGCCTTCCATTTTTTGTACGATATCAATGATACCTGAACGAGTATCGTTTATGCCAACATTATGAATTGTAATATCACTGCCTGGGGTAATTAATCCTGCAACTATAAAGTAAGCTGCTGAAGAAATATCTCCTGGTACATGGAAATCTGCAGGCTGTATATGATCAATAGCATGTGGTTTGATATTAATTTTTGTCACTTGTGTTTCAATAGGTATGCCAAAATGGTGGAACATTGTTTCTGTATGGTTACGTGTTACATCGATTTCGTTTATCGTTGTTTCACTGTCTGCAAACAAACTTGCAAATAAAATAGCACTTTTTACTTGAGCACTTGCTACTTCCATTTGGAAATCAGTACCAGTTATTGTTGCAGGCTTGATAATTAAAGGCGTGTAATTATCGTTAATACCTGAAATATTTGCTCCCATCATTTTTAATGGTTTCATGATACGATCCATTGGTCTCTTACCTATAGATGTGTCACCTGAAATTACAGTTTCTATACCTAATCCACACAACAAACCTGCCACCAATCTTGTCGTTGTTCCAGAATTACCTGTATATAAGACTTGGTGTGGTGTGACAAAATGTTTATAACCTGGAGAATTTATCGTTATGACTTCTGCACTAACAGTAATATCAACACCTAAGCGACGGAATATTTCAACTGTTCGTAAGCAGTCTTCACCCAATAAAGGTTTATAGATGCGTGAAGTTCCACTTGCTAGAGAACCTAAGATGATACCGCGATGTGTCATGGATTTGTCACCTGGCACTTCAATTTCGCCTATTAAAGGGCCATTGACATCAATTATTTCTTTATTACTCAAATGGGTCACCTACTTTTTAAAATATGTTTGTAATTCGTGAAATGCTTGTTTGAGAACGGTTTTGTCTACGTGTTGAACAATTGGTTGTCCATAGTTTTGTAATAAAACCATTTGTACTCCGGCATCGTCATTTTTTTTATCACTTAACATCAATTGATATAGTGAGTCAAAATCAAAGTCACTTATTAATGTTAAAGGATAATCTAAAATATGAAGATAATTAATAAACCGTTGAATATCAAAAGTTGTATTCAAATTAATATTAGATACTATAAATTGATATATTAAGCCAATCATAATAGCGTGACCGTGTGGAATTTTGAATTTATATTCTACTGCATGACCAAAAGTATGACCTAAATTTAAATGTTTACGGACATTATTTTCTTTCTCATCTTGAATAATGATATTTAATTTTGTATTAATTCCATTGTAAATATAAGTTTCGATATCTACTAAGTCACTTAAACGTTGTCTTGAGTTGTACTGCTGTTCTATAGTTTGGACAGTATGACTATCATTTAAAAGCGCATGTTTATAAACTTCAGCATAACCACTAATAATTTCACTATACGGTAATGTTGATAAAAAGTTTAAGTCATAGATAACAGCTTTAGGTCTGTAGAAAGCACCTATTAAATTTTTACCATGTTTAGAATTAATTCCTACTTTTCCACCGACACTTGAATCATGCGCTAGAATTGTAGTTGGGATTTGTATGAAATCCACGCCACGCAATAATGTAGCAGCTAGAAAACCTGTGAAATCACCTGTTGCACCACCACCTACTGCAAGTAAACAAGTATTACGTGTTAGATTTTTACTTAGTAATTCCTCTATTATTTCATTATAATATGCTAATGTTTTCGTAGCTTCCCCTGAAGGTATAACAAGTTTATGCGCGTCATATTCAGAGGTAATGAAATCCAAAGTCTCGCCCCATTGTTCTTCTACTTTAGCATCAACTACGAGCACAATATCTTTGTAGGATTGCACAAATGGATGTAATTGCTGTATAGCATTATGCTCAACAATTATTGGATAATTATTGGATTGATATGTTGTTTCTAATTTCATAGTCTCACCTATCTTATAAATCGATATTTGAAAATTAAATTGCGTGTTAAATATTTGGTGATTAATATTCGATATTTAAAGCGCGACGTTCTTCAACTTGTGCTTGTAATTGCTCAATGTGATTAGATTGGAATTCCTCTAATAGTGCTTTTGCAACTTCAAAAGCAACAACATTTTCAACCACTACACTTGCTGCTGGTACAGCTGAACTGTCTGAACGTTCGATAGAAGCTTTGAAAGACTCTTTAGTATTAATATCTACTGAGTTTAAAGGTTTGTATAACGTAGGAATAGGTTTCATTACACCGTTAACGATAATAGGCATTCCGTTAGACATGCCCCCTTCTAATCCACCTAAATGATTAGAGCCTCTGTGGTATCCATTTGTTTCATCATATAATATCTCATCTTGAATTTGACTGCCTGGTTTTTCAGCAGCATCAAAACCTTCGCCAAAACTTACACCTTTAAATGCATTGATACTCACGACGCCTTGGGCAATTTTGCCATCTAATTTACGATCATAGTGTACATAGCTTCCAATACCAACAGGTAATCCATCTACAATAACTTGTACTACACCACCTAAGGTATCTCCTGCTTTTTTCGCTTCATCAATTTTATCTCTCATAGACTGAGCAATACTTTCATCGATTACACGTACATCATTTTTATCAACGTTAGATTTAATTGTTTCTAAGTCATAAAGACCTTGGTCTTTAACGCCACCAATTTCAACTACACGACTATAGAAATCAATATTTAATTGTTTTAAAAGAATTTTAGAAACTGCACCTACAGCTACTCGTGCTGCAGTTTCTCGTGCAGAAGAACGTTCTAACACATTACGTAAATCGCGGTGGTTATACTTCATACCTCCTACTAAATCAGCGTGCCCCGGACGAGGTTTAGTGATAACACGTTTCATATTTTCTTGCTGTTCTTCGCTTATTGGATCTGCACCCATGATATTTTTCCAATGTGTAAAATCGTCGTTTTTGACGATTAGAGTGATAGGGCTCCCTAATGTATAACCATTACGAACACCAGAAACGATTTCAACCGTATCTTTTTCAATTTGCATTCTACGTCCTCTACCATAACCACCTTGGCGTTTAAACATTTGTTCGTTTATATCTTCAACATTAATTGTTAAATTAGCAGGTACTCCTTCAATAATCACCGTTAATTGTGGGCCATGTGATTCGCCTGATGTTAAATATCTCATATATGCACACTCCGTTCTTTAATACTTTAAATTAATGATATGTTTTCTATCTTACCATATTCAGATAATCATATTAACAGAAAATTTAATAAATAATTAGCTCGATATGATTATTTTAGTTCCAGTGTAACATTGAAAGCTATAAAACGGATATGATATTACTGTTTTAGGCATAAAAAATAAAGGCGAGAATACTGAATTGTATTCCTGCCTTTATACTAATTATTTATATTATTCATAAATCCACGGTTCACGTGTTTGTTGATAATCTGTCAACTCGTCTTCATTGAACCATAAACTAATTTCTCTTTTAGCAGACTCAACTGAGTCAGAACCATGGATAATATTTCTACCTACTGTTAAGCCTAAATCTCCTCTAATTGTTCCAGGTGCCGCTTCAGTTGGGTTTGTAGTACCAATGATATGTCGTGATACACTTACAACATCTTCACCTTCAACAACCATCGCAAATACTGGCGCAGATGTAATAAACGATACTAAACTCCCATAAAATGGTTTATCAACATGTTCAGAGTAATGTGTTTCGGCTAAAGATTTTGGTACTGACATTAACTTAGCCCCTACTAATTTAAGTCCTTTATTTTCAAGGCGAGTAATAATCTCACCAATTAAATTACGTTGTACCGCGTCCGGTTTAATCATTAAGAATGTTCTTTCCATTGTGCGTAAATCCCCCTGTGTTATGTATCACGCTGAATAATTGTTAAATTAACCGCATGAATTATGTTATACGATATATAATCAGCATAACACTATAATAACAGGATGTAAAAGCGCTTTCAATGTTTTTACATAACTTACATACTTCTTTTACTCATTTTTTGTATCAATTTTTTAAATAAACTTTTAGCTTCTTTATTTTGTAAGGACTCAATAAGTGTTAGTGCTTTATTTAAGTATTGATCACTAATGTTTTGAGCCACTTTAATACTGTCAGAGTGTCTTATAATTGAGACACATTCGTCAAAAGCTATTCTTGGACTATCACTATGTAACGCTTCAATTTTTGCTTTAAACATTGGGTTACTGCGCATCTCAAGTAAAACTGGTAATGTGAGATGGCCATTCATCAAATCACTACCTACTGGTTTTCCTAATTGTTTTTCTGTACTAGTAAAATCTAATATGTCGTCTACAATTTGGAAACTCATACCAATATAATGACCAATCATCTTTAATTTACGCACAGTTTCTTCGTCTGCTCCAGAAGAAATGGCACCGACTTCAGTTGATAATTGAATCAAAAGAGCTGTTTTTCTATTGATACGGCGTAAATAGTTAGTTATGGATTGTTGCGCATTAAATTGATCTCGAAATTGAAAGAGTTCCCCTTTACAAACATCTATAATCGCATTAGAGATAACAGCGTGTACATGATTATCAGGAATATACGAAATATAATCCAAAGCAAGTGCTAACAAAAAATTCCCGGTTAAAATTGCTGTGTTTTGGTCCCATTTTTTAGAAATGGTAGGTCTACCACGTCGTTTATCGCTTTTATCAATTACATCATCATGGACTAGTGTTGCCATGTGAATAAGTTCCAACGCTACTGCAACTCTGTAGGTATACTCAGTTCTATCTTCACCAAACTGGCTACTTAAGATAACAAATGCAGGTCTAACACGTTTACCCCCAGAAGACAATAAATGGAAAGCAGCATTTTCGAGCACTTTGTCTTTACTAGTGATTGCTAGTTGTAATCGTTGTTCAATTTTCTTTATTTCACTGTTCATATTTAACTTTGCCACGCTAATCACCTTTGGTTGTTTCGTATTATTTATAGCCAAGGTGCATTGCAGCAACGCCACCTGTATAGCTACGTACTTTCATATTGCTGAAACCAGCTTGATTAAATAAACGACGTAATTTCTCTTTGTCTGGGAAATTAAATGTTGATTGTTGTAACCATTCGTATTCATCTTTAGATTTTGCAAAAATTTTACCAAAAATTGGCATTACAAATTTGAAATACATTTTATAAAATTGTTTGAACACAGGTAATGTTGGCTGACTTGTTTCTAAACAAACCACCATACCTCCGGGTTTTAGTACTCGATTCAATTCTTTTAATGTAGCCAAATAATCTGGAACGTTTCTTAAGCCAAAGCCAATAGTTACGTAATCAAATGAATTTGTATCAAACGGTAAGTCCATAGCATCTCCATGAATAAGTGTGATGTTATCTATATCTTTTGTTTTTTCTTCGCCCACTGCGAGCATATTTTCACTAAAATCGACGCCATAAACTTCACCAGTAGTGCCGACTGCTTTGCTTAAAGCAATTGTCCAATCAGCTGTGCCACAGCAAACATCTAATGCTTTTGCTCCTTTAGTTACAGCCATTTCTTTCATCGTATGTTTACGCCATAAAACATGTTGCTCAAAACTTATGATATTGTTTAAACGATCATACTTATTTGATATATTTTGGAATACTGTATGTACTTGTTCTTTTTTAGCATTGTTTTCAGTCATTTTAAATTACCTCTTTTATGAATATAATTTTGTTTTATATTCTTGAAAAATGTATTTTGTTCCTCTTTCGAATATTGTCTTAAATAGAATGATAAATGTGCATCATCATGATTGAACATTTTTGCTTGAATATCAATCGTATTAACATCAGCAATATAATGTTGAATGGTCACAATAGGAAACAGACATTCAATGGTCAATATAGTTTTTTCTATTTGCTGTTTATCTATTTGGTTATGGTGAATAGAAGATTTCAATTCATTTACTTCAACGATTGCTTGGCTAATTTTTGCTTGATAACTAGGGTTGTTTAGTTCAGCTAAAATCGTGTAAAAATGTGCGCTCAACAAATCACCAATTAATATGGATTGTTTAGAAAGATGATCACCTGGAACGGCATCTAAATGACACATTGCTGTGTCAATAGTGAGGCAAGCTAGTTTCGCTTTTTCAGGTATGTCATATGAATCAAGTACGTCACTTAATGCGCGATTAATATGTATAGGTTGATGTAAAGGTACATCAGCAAGTCTTTGTGTAATTTGTTTTTTTAATATAGTATATGTTGATTCCATGTTCACACCTCACGTTATAATCAATATACATAGTAACATTATATGATAGAAATTAAAATCAAGGATGACTAAAGTATTTAAGAAAACTTTTTATTCTATATGGTCAGCCTAACTATTATAACATTAAACAAAAAGTTGGTTGCCCAATATGCACTTTCTAACTTATCAATGTTAACAACTTATATATATTTAGACAAAAATAACGTTTTATTTATTGATTTTATATTATATGTATTAATTTATGTAAAAAGAAAAAGCCCCTTTATTAAAGGGCTTTGATGTAAAGTAAAGAATTATTTTACTGCGTCTTTTAAAGCTTTACCAGCTTTGAATGCTGGAACTTTGCTTGCAGGGATATCAATTTCTTTACCAGTTTGAGGGTTACGGCCTTTACGAGCAGCGCGTTCGCGTACTTCAAAGTTACCGAATCCAATTAATTGTACTTTTTCACCTTTAGAAAGTGATGATTGAATTGATTCGAATACTGCATCCACAGCTAAACCTGCTTCTTTTTTAGTTAAATCAGCTTGTTCTGCAACAGCGTTGATTAAATCAGTTTTGTTCATTACGAATTCACCTCCCCTAGGGTTAATAATGATATCTTAATATCATTATGCTATGACTTTAACACAACAAATATTGCTACTGCAATGATTTATATACGAAAAAGCTTGAATTAAAGGGATTTTTATTTAAAAAAGTAATCTATTGTCTTAATAGTGTAAAATTACTTCGTTATTCGGCTTTTTTTCCACGCTCCATTAAGTACTTAACACTTTCTTCAACAGGTGTATTTTCAAACAACACATTGTATAAAGCTTCGGTAATAGGCATGTCGACATTATACTTTTTAGATAATTGATAAACAGATTTTGTTGTATAGACACCTTCTACTACCATATTCATTTCATCAAGTGCTGTATCTAAAGATTTACCTTCGCCTAGTTTATAACCTAAAGTATAGTTTCTTGAATGGGTAGATGTACATGTAACTATTAAATCACCAATGCCACCTAAACCTAAAAAAGTCATTGGGTCTGCACCTAATGTTTCGCCTAATCGACTAATTTCTGCGAGACCACGAGTCATAAGAGCTGCTTTGGCATTGTCACCAAAGCCCATACCTGCTATTACGCCACTGGCAACAGCAATGACATTTTTTAAGGCGCCACCGAGTTCTACACCGATTAAATCACTATTTGTATACACACGTAAATAATCATTCATAAATAAATCTTGAATTAATTTACTAATAGTTTCACTATTGGAAGAAGCTGCTACTGTAGTTGGTTGTTTGATGACAACTTCTTCGGCATGGCTAGGTCCAGATAAAACGCCAATGCCATCATTATGTTCTGACGAAATTGTATCTTCTATCATTTCTGAAACACGTTTAAAGGTATTGTTTTCAATCCCTTTAGCAACATGGATAAAAATCTTCTTATTAGTGATTAACGCATCGATTTGTCCTAAAACCTCTCTAATTGCTTTAGTAGGTAGGGCAATTAAATATACGTCTGCAAATGTAACTGCTTGCGTTAGATCGTTAGTTGCTTTTATTTGGTGGTTTAATTCTGCATTTTTTAAATATTTGGTATTTACATGTTGCGAATTTATTTGTTCAATTGTTTCATTATTTTTTCCCCACATTAAGACATCATGTCCATTTTCAGCTAAAACGTTAGCTAATGCAGTACCAAAACTTCCAGTTCCATATACGGTAACTTGTACCATAAGTAAATCCCCCCGATTTAATTTCTTTTTCTAGGTAAGATGTGCACTGGTGTGCCCTCAAAACCAAATGCATCGCGAATTTGATTTTCTAAATAACGTTTATACGAAAAATGCATTAATTCTACATCGTTAACAAAAATAATAAAAGTTGGCGGCTCTATAGCTACTTGAGTAGCATAAAATACATTTAATCTACGTCCTTTATCGGTTGGAGTAGGATTCATAGAAATTGCATCTGTAACCACTTCATTAAGTGTTGAACTTTTGACACGTTTTTTATGATTTTCACTTGCTTCTTTGATATATGGGAATAACGTTTTTAATCGCTGGCGTTCTTTTGCAGAGACGAACGCGATTTCGGCATAATCTAAGAATTGAAACTCTTTTCGCACTTCATCTTTAAATTTTTTCATTGTATTCGTTTCTTTATCAACAGTGTCCCACTTATTGACAACGATGACAATGGCTTTTCCTTCTTCGTGCGCATAACCTGCGACACGTTTATCTTGTTCTATAATACCTTGCTCAGCATCTATGACTACGAGTACAACATTTGAGCGTTCTATTGCTTTTAAAGCACGTAAGACAGAATATTTTTCTGTGGATTCATAGACTTTTCCTTTTTTACGCATACCAGCAGTATCTATAAGGACAAAATTTTGATCATCATATGAATATTCTGTATCAACCGCATCACGTGTTGTACCAGCAACATTCGACACAATAACACGATCTTCACCTAAAATTGCATTAACTAAACTAGATTTACCGACATTCGGTCTACCAATTATAGAAAGACGAATTGTATCCTCATCATAAGGATCTTCCACATCTTCTTTAAAATGTGTAACAACAGCATCTAATAAATCACCTAATCCTAAGCCATGTGAACCAGAAATTGGATAAGGTTCACCAAAACCTAATGCATAAAAGTCATAAATTTCGTTGCGCATTTCCGGATTATCAACTTTGTTGACTGCTAATACTACTGGTTTTTTGGATTTATATAATAATTGTGCGACTATTTCATCACTTTGTGTTAAACCTTCGCGAATATTCACCATGAAAATAATCACATCTGCTTCATCAATCGCAATTTCTGCTTGTGCTCTAATTTGAGTTTGGAATGGAGCATCTCCAATTTCAATACCACCTGTATCAATGATATTGAAGTCATGAGTTAACCATTCTCCTGTAGAATAAATTCTATCACGAGTAACACCTGGAGTATCTTCGACAATAGATACACGTTCACCCACTACTCTATTAAAAATTGTAGATTTACCGACATTCGGTCTACCGACAATTGCTACTATAGGTTTAGTCATTACCTAACTTCCTCTCTATATTAAATCTCTATAATTCTATCATATGGCATCACTAAAGAAAAAGAAATTTTGAAACAACTTTCCTGAAATTAATTCGGCAGTTTTTTATAAATACCCTTTAACGACGTATATGCTTACATTACTAATATTAATTGTTTTATCAACAAAGTTAATAAATTCTGAAATTATTATAATTTTGAACATAAAATAAATCTTGCCCTTCTGTCAATCAGGACAAGATTTAAGTTTAATATTTAATTGAAAACTTTAAAATTTGAAGTCTTTTAATTTATCTCCAAATACATCTCCTAATGTAGGATTGTCTTCTTCATCGTCACTTGTATCTAAATATGATTTCGTCGTTTCATCATCACTTTCGACAACATCTTCATTTGGTAATGTTGCTTTGATTGATAAAGAGATACGTTCATTTTCGACATCGACACCAAGGACTTTGACACTCACTATGTCACCAGCTTCTAATACTTCGCCTGGAGTACCGATATGTTTGTGACTTATTTCTGAAATGTGAACTAAGCCTTGCACACCAGCTTTAATTTCCACAAAAGCACCAAAACTAGTTAAGCGTACGACTTTACCTTCAATGATATCACCTTCATTGAATTCGCCACGGATAGATTCAAACGGGCTAGGTAAAGTGTCTTTAATAGATAAGGAAATACGTTCACTATCTTTATCTATAGATTTAATTTTAACTTTAACGTCGTCGCCAATAGCAACTACATCTTCAGGTGTTTTAACATGTTCATGTGCTAATTCAGATACGTGAACTAAACCGTCAACACCGCCAATATCAATAAAGGCGCCAAAGTTAGTTAATCGTGCGACTTTACCTTCAATGACATCACCTTCAGTTAGTGATTGGAGAAGTTGATCTTTCTTTTTAGCATTTTCAACTTCTTGTACAGCTTTACGACTAAGAATGACACGATTATTTTCTGGATCTAATTCTTCGACTTTTAATTCTAGAACTTGTCCATCAAAATGAGAGAAATCCTCAATGAAATCAGTTGATATTAATGAAGCAGGAATAAACCCACGTTGTCCAACATCTACTACTAAACCGCCTTTAACTACTTCGGTAACTTTAGCTTCAATAGTTTCATTACTATCTAGTTTTTCTTGTAAATAGTCATAAGATTTCTCTGTTTCTAGTTGTCTTTTAGATAAAATGTAAGCACCTGTTTCGTTTTCGTCGTCTAATTCGACTTTCGTAACATATGCTTCAATTTCATCACCTACGTTTACCGCATCACTTGGATTATCGATATGATGTGTTGATAATTGACTAATTGGGATAATTCCGTTAAATTTACCGCCATTGACATGGACAATCACTTGTTTGTCTTCTAATGATTGAACTTCACCAGTAATTTTATCTCCCTCTTTAATGTCATTAATCATTGATTCATTAAATTCTTCAGTCATCTTGTCTGCCTCCTTATTACACTACATAATTATAACATCTTACAAAGTAACCAAATTGTCAAGAAATACCACAGCAACCCATGTTTTGTATAAAAACTATGTAAAAGTGAAGTTAGAACTCCACAATTTATCAATTATTTTAGTAGTATATAACAAAACGAATTAAACTATTCTTGCAATTTTTGAAACATATAGTTTCTAAGTACCCTATTTTAATTAAATTATAAACGTAGAATAAGAAAATTTTGAAAAAAAAGACGAAATTCTATAAATCAACTATGAAAATTAATTTAATTGACTTATTTATTTAATATTATTGACCATTTCTAAAATTTCGTTAGTTACTGTTTCAATAGATTTACCTGTAGTATCTAAAGTCAGTGCATCGTCTGCTTTTTTTAATGGTGAAATTTCACGATTCATATCATAATGATCTCGCGCTTCAATTTCAGCTTTTAGTTGTTCGATATTTGATTCGATGCCTCTTAGTTCATTATCTTTTTGTCTACGTTCTGCGCGTTCCTCTACAGAAGCAATCATATAAACTTTTAAATCAGCATTTGGTAAAACGACAGTACCGATATCTCGCCCATCCATGACAATACCTTTGTTATTCGCAAGTTCTTGTTGTTTTTTTACGGCAAAAGTTCTTACAGGCTCTTTTGAAGCAACATATGATACATGATTTGTAACATCATTTTCTCGTAAGAAATCAGTTACATCATTGTCATCAAGTATAATGCGTTGGCCTTTGTCTTCATCATACGTTAAAGACAATGTTGTTGATGCAATTAGCTTGGCAAAATCTTCTGGCTTATTTTGTTGTAAATATTTATATGTTATAGCGCGATACATAGCACCTGTATCTACGTAAATCATTGCTAACTTAGCTGCTACTAATTTAGCAATTGTACTTTTACCAGCTGCTGCTGGTCCATCTAATGCAATATTAATTAAATTCATTGTACGAAACCCTTCCTTGTTGTATTATGAATTATATTTTATCATAAATACGTAGTTTATAAATAGGAGGAATGCAGTCATGAAAAATCTTCTTGTCATCCATACAGGCGGTACTATTAGTATGTCGCAAGATGAGTCAAATCAAGTTGTTACCAATGCTAATAATCCAATATCAAATCACGCAGAGGTAATTGAAAAGTATGCAGATGTAACCGAAATAACCCCAATGAATGTACCATCACCACATATACAAATTCATCATATCCAACAATTGAAACAAATAATTGAAGAAGCACACAGTATACATGAATATGATGGTTATGTAATTACTCACGGCACTGATACATTAGAAGAAACTGCCTATTTGCTAGATTTGTCAATGGATATAACACAACCAGTTGTGATTACTGGAGCTATGCGCTCATCAAATGAAATTGGTTCAGACGGTTTATATAATTTTATTTCCGCTATTCGAGTAGCATCTACAGATGAAGCAGCAAATAATGGTGTTATGGTTGTCTTTAATGATGAGATTCATACTGCAAGAAACGTGACAAAGACACACACATCTAATACTAATACGTTCCAAAGTCCTAACCACGGTCCATTAGGTGTTATTACTAAAAATAGTGTTCAGTTTCATCATCGCCCATATGACCATATGATCTTAAATAATATTAATGCTGAACTCAATATTCCTCTAATCAAAGCTTATATGGGAATGAAAAGTGATGTGTTATCATTTTATAGTAATGAGAATGTTGATGGAATTATCATTGAGGCATTAGGACAAGGTAATTTACCTCCTACATGTTTAGAAGGTTTGCAACAATGTTTAGCTAAAAACATTCCAATTGTATTAGTTTCTCGTTCCTTTAATGGTATAGTCGGCCCCATTTATGCATATGAAGGTGGCGGAGCAACATTAGAACAAAAAGGTGTTATTTTCTCAAATGGTCTAAACGGTCCTAAAGCTAGGTTAAAATTATTAGTTGGCTTAAGTAATAATTTGTCTTATGAACAATTAAAGAAATATTTTGAATCACAATTATAATAAAAAAGCTAGTGTCTATATATTATAAGACACTAGCTTTTTTTAAGATTCTAAAGGTGTTTGCTTTTTAGTTAAAATACTTTGAGTAATTATACCGCCGTGGTATTTACCATTTTCAATAAATATTGTATTTGCATCATTTCCTGCTGCAATCACACCGGCGATAAAACAATTGACTACATTTGTTTCAAATGTTTCTTTGTTATATACGGGAGCAGTACCAAACTCATTAGTATTAATATCGATACCAATAGATTGTAAGAAAGTATAATCGGGATGATATCCAATCATTGCAAAGACGTAATCATTTGGAATTTCATATGTGTGACCATCGTTTTCATATTGAACAGATGTTTCTGTAATTTTGGTTACTTGAGCATTAAATACCATATTGATTTTTTCGTTTCTCACTAATGATTCAAAGTTTGGTAATATCCAAGGTTTAATAGCATTAGGATAATCTTGACCTCGATATAAAACGGTAACGTGTGCGCCCGCTTTTTCTAATTCTAAAGCCGCATCAACCGCAGAGTTTTTCCCACCAATAATAACCACGTTTTGTCCAAAGTAAGGATGAGCTTCTTTAAAGTAGTGATTTACTTTAGGCAATTCTGCACCTTCAACTTCTAACTGGTTATGTTGGCCATAGTAACCTGTTGCGACAGTTAAAAAGCGACACTGATATACATCCTTAGTTGTTGTAATAGTAAAACGATTATTGATTTTTTTAACAGTTAATACTTCTTCAAAAGGATTAATATTAAGTTGATGATGTTTTACTACTTCTCTATAATAAACCAATGCTTGGTTTCTACGTGGTTTACTTTCTTCTACAATAAAAGGAATATCACCAATACTTAATTTATCACTGGATGAGAAAAATGTTTGATGTGTAGGATAATTATAAATAGCTTCTACAACATTACCTTTCTCTATTACTAATGTTTCGATTCCTTTTTTCTTTTGTTCGATTGCGGCACTTAAACCACATGGGCCACCACCGATAATTATGCTTTCTACAGTTTGCATTATTGTCTGCCTCCTTTAACCACTAATATATTATACCAATAGTATAGAAAAATCCAAATAATCGAAATGAAATTGTGTTGCAAGTCGCTGAATTTTTATAAAACTTATATTAAAATTGCACAAAAAAAACCGAGCAATTACTGCTCGGTCTTTCATTTTCATTATTGAGGTATTACTAGACGTTGACCATTATGAATGTCATTGCCTGAGATACCATTAGCTTCTCTAATTTTTTCAACATTTTCTGGTGAGCCTTCACCGTAATATTGAATAGCAATACGATATAAGTTTTGACCATTTACAACATGTGTACGTTGACCTTGTGAATCATTGTTTGTGGCTTGACTACTATCGTCTGTAGAATCGGACGTATTACTGTTTGCTTGATCTGATTGTTGATTATCAGAGCTTTGCTGACTTTGTTGTGATTGACTTTGACTATTTTGATCAGAAGAACTACCAGCATTACTAGCATCGCTAGCATTTTCGCCACTAGTGTTAGCAGTACTTTGACCATCTTGGTCTGATGATTGTGAGTTGCTTGAGTCACTTGAATTGCTTGAGTTGTTAGCTGAATCATTAGCATTAGAATCATCAGATGTTGCGTTATCACCATTATTGTTTTCGTCTGATGATTGTTCGTTGTTTGAATCATTGTCATTTTCACTATCTGAAGCTTTGTCTTTATCTTTGCTATTGTCTTTGTCATCAGCATTTTTATCTTTATCGTCTGATTTATTTGCAACTTTATTGTCGTTATCGCTATTACCATCATCATTGTTACCAGTTAAAGCCATTCCTGCAAAAATAGCAATAGCTGCTAAAATTAATATCGCGGCAAGTATAGGCAATAATTTACCAAGTAGTCCTTTTTTCTTCTTGCCGTCGTTATCATGTTGACTATTATCACCGGATCCGTTGCCACCATTGCCACCGGAGCCATTGCCTCCATTACCACCAGAATGTGAAGCTTTGGAAGCGGCAGCAGCACCACCCGCAGCACCAGCACCTGCAGCGGCTGCACCGGCTTTCTTACCTTTTCCATCTTTTGATTCATTTTTGTTTGATTCTTGTTGTTTGCTGTTATCTTTATCATGTGATTTCGCACCAGCTACACCAGCAGCTCCCGCACCTGCACCTGCAGCGGCTGCAGCACCAGCTTTCTTACCTTTATGATTTTTAGAATCATTATTGGTGTCATTGTCATCATTTTGCTGCTGATCATCTACCTGCTTGTTCTCTTGATCTTGCTGTTTATCACTATCATCATGTGATTGAGCATCATCGTGTTGCCCTTCTTGATTGTTGTCATGATGTTTTTTGGCAGCGTATGCACCTCCGCCAACAGCAGCAGCACTACCTGCAACAGCGGCCCCTTTTTTCTTGTTGTTACTTGATTCATCTTGTGAATCAGGCTCATTGTTTGAGTCCTGTTGCGCATCACGGTCAGTATCATGTTCATCATGTTGACGTTCTACATCTGAATCGTTGTTGTCTGTTGTAGGATGTTGTTCATCATGATCTTCTTGATTCACAGTGTCTTGTTCTGAATTTGGTTGATTTGTAGCAGTACTACGACTACGTTGTCTACGCTGTGAATTTCTTGGTGGAAATTGCTCGTCAGCCTTATCTGTGACTTTTTCCGTTTCATTGTCTACAGAACCTTTCGCTTTATCTGTATCTAGATGTTCTTTCGGGTCAATAGATTGACGATTTTTTTCGAAATCATCTTTAAAATTATTATTAGACAAACCGCTCATCCTTCCTTTTGCTTTTTTGCATACAAAGCTATACCCTATACAATGGTAGATATGTATAACAATTTAATGAAAATAAAATTATACTTGTTATATGCTTTATTATAGCTTGATTAAAAAAGTGAAGTAAAGCAATTACTCATTTATTTGAACAAACTTTGTAATTTTTCTAAATAATCCATTTTTCGTTTTACTTTTTTTCTATTTAATTGTTTTAGGTCTAATTCTTCACTGTCTATATCGCAACAATAAGTGGGCTTGTTAATAAATGACTCACCAAAAAATTCTAGTAAGTATTTTCTTCGACATTGATCAAGATTTATATAACCAAGCATTCTATAATAGCTTAACTGTTTTCGTCGAAATACTGTGTTAAAGATACGTTTAAGCGTTTGGATTGTATATATTTCATTTAACACTGTTAATATTTCATGCTTATTCATATCAATTAATTCACCAAGTTCAAATAATTGAATATCATTTTCTGATATGGCGTCAGTAAACAACAAGGTTTCTAATAAGAAACTATCGTCTGGTTGATATAAACTAATCGCTTGGCTTAAAGTACCATCTCTACCAGCTCTTCCTATTTCTTGTAAATAGTTTGAGGGGCTCGTTGGTAAATGATAATGAATAATAGTTCTTATGTCTTTTTTATTAATTCCCATACCAAAAGCGCTCGTAGCTACAATAACCGGAATTTCATTGTTAATAAATTGATGTTGAACAGTATGCCTTTCTTGGTAAGACATATCTCCATGATATATTCCAGTTAAAAAGCCATGTTCATATATAGCATGTGCAAGAGTGGCACACATTTTTTTAGAAGATACATAAATAATTGTGGGCCCAGAATTTTCTATAAACGGTAATAGCCATGTTAATTTTTCGTCATCGTTACTAAAATTTTTATGAGACAACATAATATTATTTCGATTCATAGTTGTTTTAATTTGATGGAACTTTGTTTCCAACATATCATTTAAATCATCGATTAAAAAAGGTTGAGCTGTAGCAGTTAACGCTAACAATGTAGCTTGTGGAAAGTATTTTGTTACCTTTCTAATTAATGCATAATGAGGTCGGAAATCATAGCCCCATTCAGATAGACAATGTGCTTCATCTAAGACAATCATGCCGAGATTTATATTTTTTATGAGCTTAATATTAGTACCTTGTAATAAGAATTCGGGACTTAAAAAGATAAAGCGACTAGATGATAACTTGTCGATGTTTTGACGTTTTTCTTCAGCGTCCATCCCAGAATGTACACAACTGACAGATGATTCTCCTTGTGCTTTCATTTGACTCACTTGGTCATCCATTAAGGATATTAAGGGTGAAACGATAAGTGTTGGTTGTCTTTTGATATAAGTTGGCAATTGATAACATAAACTTTTGCCACTTCCTGTTGGTAAAATACCTAATGTAGGTTGATTTTTTAAAACGCTTGTAATGATCTCTTCTTGTCCTTCATTAAAATGATCAAAACCAAACCAAGTTTTTAGTGCCTTATGTAGCATTTAGTTCACCTCTTTGATAACCGACAATCAGTAGTTTAAGTTGGAAATAACTTAAATCAGAAAATCTTGCTTTCATATCTCTCAATCGTTCATTTGAATGCTCAGGATAGTAGTGACTAAAGTCCCCCATCATTTGAGTAGTTACATATGTTTCATAATCAGATAAATAACCTTTGATAAATAATTCAATGAGGTGATCTTCAATTGTATTTATTTTGACGTTTTGCTCTCGTAAAATATCATTTAAAGATTGCTGCGCCAGTATACTGTGCAAAGTTTGTTCAGTTTTATTTAATAAAGGTGGATGCAAAACGAGTTGATGAAGTAATGGATATTTTGAATTATTCTCTAATTGGGTAACCATCTCAACTAAATCATTGTATTCTAACTCCATTAAAAGATGTTGTGGGATATTCTCTATTAAACTAACTTGTTGTCGCGTATACATACTTTCATTATAGCCTTGTAAATAATAATGTATGTAAGTTTTACCGTTTGTATCATGAATGGCAGTCAACAATTGTTGTAGTTCGGCTAGAAAATTATCTGTTTCTTGTTGCTTTTTAATAGTATTAAATAGTTTTTTAACCTGTTTTTGAACTTGTAGTTGTTGAGATACTGGTGTGAATTGGTAAAATTTGTGTATATCACACGAAATAGTTTGGATAAGTAATTGTAAGGCATTAAAAGTGTTACGCATACTGTCATAGGTATGCTTATTGTTGCACTTTAATGTTAAATTAGTATGATTATCATTAGTTTCCGTTAAAATTCGCTCGAATGACTGATATTTTAAGTTGGGTAAACTATGATAAAATGATAGTAGATGTTGGCTAGAAGCATCAAAAAAGGTTTGATGAGACTTTTTGCCTGTGATAATATTAAATATGCTTTTTTGAGTTTTGTAATCATGTGCTTGCGAATGCACAAAATTTAATATATTATACATGTTTTACTCCTCTTATTTATTAAACAAAAACATTTGAAAAAAATAAATGGGATGATTACAATATTAGGTATGATATTATTGTAGCATTTTTGTCAAAGGAGGCGAAAGAAATGGCTAAATATACGATAGTAGATATGGATACATGTATAGCATGTGGTGCATGTGGCGCCGCTGCCCCTGATATATATGACTACGATGACGAAGGTATAGCATATGTTATACTTGATGACAACCAAGGCACAGCGCAAGTGCCTGAAGAATTATATGAAGATATGGAAGATGCATTGGAAGGTTGTCCAACAGATTCTATTAAAATTGAAGAGGAACCATTTGATGGGGATGCTTTAAAATTTGAATAAGTGCTTGTTGATGACGATTGACAATCACGGTAAGAATTGAGAATGGGACGTAAATCCTTATTCTCAAAATAAGAGGAGGCTGGGACAACATTGATTCGTTCCAGTCTCCTCTTATATTTAAAACCTACGATTTTGACCGTGCATGCTTGCCTAGGGTATGGTTCGAGCCTGTAGTCTCTCACTTATACTATTCCTCAGGGCGTCAGCACATTTCAAAATCAATACCATAAAGTAAAATTTGGTGTTCCTAAATGGTAATATATATACGAAAGAAAATAGTACAGCGAGCTAGAAAATTTCATAAAACTAAAATAAACGTCAATTTCTATATCTTCTTAATAGAAATTGACGTTTATTTTTTAGTCAGAAATATTTATATCCCGTGCACTTTTTATGATTCTATCACTTTACTAAGACGACGATATAATAAGATAAAGATAATTGAAATTACAATACCTTTAATAATATTGAATGGTATAACACCAGAAACAATAATAATTTTCAAATTATGCATAATGTCTGTTAAATTCATTATCATGCCATATAGTGGCAACAATACAAAGTAATTGAGTATACTTAAGACTATCGTCATAGCAATTGTGCCACTGATTAATCCAATAATTAAGGATTTAGTATTATGTTTATTTTTAGCTACAAGATAAGCAACCACTAAAAATGATGTTGCTGCAAAAAAGTTTGCCATAGGACCAATTGGATCCCCAATATTAAATAAGAAATTAAGTAAATTTTTAACAAACTCTACAATGATACCTGCTACAGGTCCAAGTGTGAAAGTTGCTAATAGTGCAGGTACATCACTTATATCTAATGTTAAATACGGTGGCAGAAATGGTATAGGAAACTTTAAAAAAGTTAAAATAAACGCTACCGCACTTAACATACTTATAGTGATAAGCTTTTTTTGATTATTACGCATTATTTAGTTTTCTCCTTCCATTCATCTTACTTCGAATAGGAGGAAAAATGCTAAATAAAATGCCTAAATCCTCCATCTTCTCCCATCCAGACTTTACTGTCGGCTCTAGATTTTCACTAGATCAGCCATATTGTCTAAAAACAACAATATGGGTCGCAGGCTTTGATTACTGCCGGTTGGGATTTGCACCCTACCCCGAAGATGAATATACAAATTTTATAGATATATCATAGCTTATTACTCGGTTAAAAACAATACTATTGCTCAAGATAGATTAATAATTAATTATGCTTTAGGTAATTTAATGATAAACGTTGTTCCAACGCCTAGTTCGCTTTTTACTGATATGTTACCACCATGTTCTTCGATAATCATTTTACAAATAAATAAGCCTAAACCAGTACCTTGTTTACCACGCTTTCTAGATGTATCAACTTTATAAAATCGATCGAATACTTGGTTTAAATGTTCAGGTGCGATACCTGTACCTGAATCATTGATATATAAGATATCTTCAGTGTCAGTTTCGCCATAATTAATAGTAATAACATCACCTGGTTCAGTGTAACGAGTAGCATTGTCAATTAAGTTTGTCAGTACTTGTTCAATTCGATCTAAATCAAATAACCAATATTGACCACCAGTGTTAGCATTTAAATACATTTCTAATTGCAAATCAATTGCTTGTTGTTTATATTTTTGTTGCATTTTTTCTAATAACTCATCTATAGAATGTAGCTCTTTTTCGACTGTTAAACCTTCTGCATCCATACGTGCAACATTTAACAACTCATTGACTAATCTGTTTAAACGATTAGTTTCATCCAATACAATAGATAATGACTCTTTAATTTCTTCAGGTTCAGTTACGATACCGTCGACTATGGACTCAGTATAACCTTGAAGCAGTGAGATTGGTGTTCGTAATTCGTGTGATACATTAGCGATAAAATCTTTTTTCATTTGATCTAAATTATGCTCATTAGTCATATCACGAATAATAGCAACGATACCACTGCGGCCATCAGGTTGAATTTGTTCAATATAACTCATTATTATAACAAAATAACGGGTGTTAATTTCATATTCTTCAAATTGTGTCGTTTTATTTCTTAATGTTCGCTCATTTTGTTGATCTAGTTTTTCTGAGCTGTATTCATCCATAGAGTGAATAATATCTCGAGCCATTTCATTAGACAGAATAACTTCTCGTTTATCATTAAAACCTAAAACACCCTCAACCATAGAGTTAATGAGACTATCTCTAATATTTTTGGAAGATGATAAAGCCTCGATATGTTGTCGAATTTCAGAACTCATTGTGTTGAATGCGCGTGATAGCTCGCCTATTTCATCTTTGGAATTTACTGGAGGCGTTTGGGTATACTCGCCTTGTGATACTTTAAGTGCTTGTGTTTGTAACTGTCTTAATGGCTCAGTGATTCTTGAAGATAAAAAGAACGCAAAGACAGTAGTAATAGCAAGAAAAATAACAGCAATAATAAGAATAATGACAGTAATAGCATTATTTGTTTCTTCTATACTTTTTAAGTCTTGATAGATGAATACACCGCTATATTTACTGTCCGACTGGCCATTAATATGCTGAGTTGGATAGCCAATAAGCACATAAGTACGTTGTTTTCCATTAACGGTAATATTAATATGTTCAGATTTTTGTTTACCGTCATCAAATACTTGTTGATAGTCTTTGTCTGTTTGTATAATTTCATGCATTTGTTTTTTGATTTGATTTTTATTGGATTGTGCTTTGTCTTTATCAGGCATAATAATTAAGCCCACTGGTCCTTCAATTAACTTGCGACTATGTTCAATAGCAATGTCTTTATTATCGGAATCTGCGACAAGTTGGCTAATTTGTTTAGCGTCCTCAAGTAAAGAGTTTTCAGTTTCTTGTGTGAAGTATGATTGAATAAAAGTGATGAGAGCGGCACTTAATAAAATTAAAACTGTCGTTACTATAAAGATAATAGTTAACCACAGTTTTATGACAACATTATTCAGTCGATTCATTGTCTGTTTGTACCTCAAATTTATAGCCTACACCCCACACAGTTTGAATCATATGAGCCGCATCGTTAGAGACACGATTCAATTTCTCTCTAAGACGTTTGACATGAGTATCTACAGTTCGTAAATCTCCATAAAATTCATAATGCCAAACTTCTTTTAATAGTTGTTCACGATCAAAAACTTTATTTGGAGTTTTAGCGAGAAAGATTAATAATTCATACTCTTTAGGTGTTAAATTCACTTCTTTGTCATCAGCTAAAACACGATGTGCATCATTATCTATCACCAGATGATCAAATTCAATCAAATCCTTAGCATGTGGTTCACTTTGTTCTGTGTGTGCTACTTGAGTACGTCTCAGCAATGCTTTGACACGTAATACAACTTCGCGAGGTGAAAATGGTTTAACAATGTAATCATCTGCACCAGATTCAAAGCCTTCAACACGATTCGTTTCTTCGCCTTTAGCAGTAAGCATTATAATAGGTGTTTCCTTATATTCTCTTAGTCGAGAAGCGACAGTTATACCATCCATTTCTGGCAACATTAAATCTAATAAGATACAAGCATAGTCATGGTGAATAGCCATTTCCAATGCTTCTTTACCATCTTTCGCTTCATGAATTTCAAAAGATTCTCTTTCTAAGTATAATTTTAATAATCTTCTGATTCTATCCTCATCATCTACGACGAGTATTTCGTTTGGCATGTTTAATACCTCCCACACATGATTACTTTATAATTTAATTGTATTATATCACAGTAATTAACGAAAAACTTCACAAACAGAACAAGTTTGTGAAGTTTTTCTCAAAGATTTTGCTAATGTCATAGATTAGTCACATTAATTAGCCGTTTTCTGCCATGTGACGTATAGTTTTAACTTCATGAGGTGTCATGACACGACCTTCACCTGCATTTAAGCCTTTCAAATTGAGCGGTCCAAATTCAATTCTTTGTAGTTTGCTTATTGTATGACCAAAGTGTTCAAACATACGTCTTACTTGGCGATTTCTACCTTCTGCAATAGTAATTTCTACTAATGTTGTATTCTTTTCTTTGTCTTGATTTTTAACTTTAACGATTGCTGGTTGAGTTAAACCATCTTCAAGCATAATACCTTTTTCTAATGCTTTTACTTCTTCACGCATTAAGTAGCCTTTAAGTTTAGCAACATATTTTTTTTGAATTTTGTATCTAGGATGCGTCATCAAATTGGTAAATTCACCATCATTTGTCAGTAATAATAGCCCTGAAGTATCATAGTCTAATCGGCCTACTGGATAAATACGCGTATCAAGTTCTTTGAAATAATCAGTAACAACTGTACGGCCTTTATCATCAGAGACACTTGTTATGACTTGTGATGGTTTATAAAATAAAATATAAAGCTTGTCTTCTTGCTCTAATTTAATACCTTCTACTTCTATGACGTCAGATGGTTTTACTTTTGTTCCTAACTCATCAGTTACTGTTCCATTAACTTTAACTTTGCCTTCAACTATTAATGTTTCTGCTTTACGGCGTGATGTATAACCACTATTTGCAATACGTTTTTGTAATCTTTCGAACTCTTTACTCATTATATTCTCCTTTTTGGTTAACTAAATTACTGAAAAATTCTTCTATTTCTTCGTCTTCTTCATCTGTTGTAGGTAAAGCTTCTAAACTGTCTAAACCAAAGACATTTAAAAATAAATCTGTAGTATAGAGTTGTTGGCTACGTGAATTATCTTCGTCTTTTGCCTCGATGATTCCTCTTGCAATGAGTGTTTTAACTGCACCATCAGAGTTAATACCTCTAATCATTTCAATGTCTCCACGTGTAAGGGGTTGGTTGTAAGCTATAATAGACAACACTTCCATAGCAGCTTGTGATAATTTCATATTTGATTTTTGTTCGATTAGTTTTTCGATATAATGCGCAGCAGCTTTTTGTGTTGTTAAGACATATGTCGTCCCAAATTTTTGAATCATCAGACCTTCTGACTCATAATTATTGATTAACGTTGTTAATTGATCTTCTGTAATTTCCAAAATTTCAATTAGTTGTTTAGTCTCGAGGCCTTCATCACCAGCTGTATATAACAGGGCTTCTAAGATGCCTTTATCCGTTAATGCCATAGTTTACCCCCCTTATAATGTGAATATCTTCAAAACTTTTTGTTTGTTCTATATTTATAATTCCCGATTTTGACATTTCCAATATTGCTAAAAAGTGTGTAACGACCATTTCTACGGGTTCGGTAAAATTAAATAAGCTAAAAAAATTGAATGACTGTTCTTGTTGCAATCTTGATTGTACTTGCGTTGTTGCTTGTTGAATTGTGAAAGTTTCTTTATGTATGTCTACAGTCTTAGGTGTTTGAAAAGCGATTCTATTTTTTACTTTTTGATATGCAATAATAAGTTCTGTTAAATCAATAGTTTGATTGCTATCCCACGTTTCATTGCGCTCTAAATGAGATAAATCAGTTGGATGTTTTGAAAAATAGCAAGTACGTTCTGCCTTTTTAGAGTTTAACAGTTCTGTATACTCTTTATAATTTTGGTATTCAATCAAACGTCCAACTAAATCTTCACGGGGATCATCTTCTAATTCAATTTCTGTTTCAGTTTGTGGTAATAATAATTTACTTTTAATCATTAATAATTCGGAGGCCATAACGAGATATTCACTTGCAACATTGATTTCTAATTGGTTCATTGCATGAATATATTGCATATATTGCTCTGTTAAAGACTTCATAGGAATATCATAAATATCTATTTCAAATTTTTGGATAAGATGTAATAACAAATCTAAAGGTCCGTTAAAAGCATCTAATTTCACTTCATACATTTTTATCTACCTCATATTGCAAGTTATGTGCGTAATTCACTAAAATATTATACCATGTTTACGAAGAACATTAAATTTTGGAGCGATATAAAATGAAAGAAGCATTGAAATTATTTTATTTTCAATTTCATACTGAACAACATTATTTTTTATGTCATGATATTTTAGAAGAAGCGTGGAAAGAAAATCCCCATTTTAATAAAAATGATGCAATTGTTAGTTTAATATTATTTTCTACAGGTTGTTATCATTATCGTAGAGGCAATTTAATAGGAGCAAAACGATCATTTATAAAGGCATTGTCCGTAATAAATGCAGTTAACATTAAACCAGATTTAGGCTTAGATATAACTACCTATAAATCATTAGTTCAAAATATGATAGATAACGTGGGTCAAGAGCAGCCTTTTGCGCCTGTCCATTTACCCCTTAACACTGCGTTTGAGCAACAGATAATCCAACAATTTCCCAATTATATAGTGACACCGTATGTAATTGATGACGACTATATTGTTCATCATCATATAAAACGTGATCGTTCAGAAGTAATTGCTGCTAGAAAGCAAGCTTTGCAACAACGAAAATTACACGGTTTCAATTAAAAATCCACAAGCGCTGTTTTCAGTGCTTGTGGATTTTTAATTGTTATGCTCTTGGATGAAATTCATTATACATTTTACGAATTTGTGATTTTGACACGTGCGTATATAATTGTGTGGTTGATATATCCGAGTGCCCTAACATTTCTTGTACGGCACGTAAATCAGCACCATTTTCTAAAAGATGGGTTGCAAATGAATGGCGCATCGTATGAGGAGTTAAAGTTTTATTAATATTAGCTTTGATGCCGTTTTGTTTTATCATTTTCCATATACCTTGGCGTGACAAAGGCTTGCCATGTAAATTCAGAAACAAAGCGTTAGTTACAGTTGTTTTTAACAATTGTGGTCTAACTGTTTCAAGATATGTAGATAAGTAGTCAATTACTGTATCTCCTAAAGGGACAATACGTTCTTTGCCTCCTTTGCCAAACACTTTGACAAATCCCATAATTAAATTAACATTTTCAACCTCTAAATCAATTAATTCTGTAACTCGCATACCAGTAGCATACAATAATTCCAATATCGTTCGATCTCGATAACCATTATTTTTACTTAAATCAGGAGCATCTAACAATCTTAAAATTTCATCTACTGCAAGTACGTCAGGTAATTTTCGATCATACTTAGGCGTTTCAATAAGAACAGTAGGGTCTTTTGCGGCATATTTCTCTCTTAAAGCAAATTGATGAAAGCTACGTACGGTTGAAATAAATCTTGCTAATGATTTTGTTGATGCACCTTCATCATGCAAAAAACCTAAACATTGTTGTAAAGTTTGACGATCTACAAAGTCTATATGTGTAATTTTATGATCTTGTAGATATGTAATGTATTTATTTAGGTCCCTACGGTAAGCGCCTATAGTATTACTACTTAAGCCCTTCTCTAACTGTATGAATTTCAAGTATTCATCTTTGATTGTTTCCATATTCACACCTCAACATTTAAGTGGTTGTGATTTACTTTTCTTTTGATTGGCAAGTTTCACACACACCGTGAAAAGTTAATCGGTGATCTAAAATTTTAAAGTTAAAATCGTGTTCTACTTTTTCTTCTACTTGTGGCAACAAATCTTCTTCAATTTCTTCAACTTTTCCACATTCCATACAAACTAAATGATGATGAAAATGTTTAGCCCCTTCTTTACGTAAATCAAAACGAGCAACGCCATCGCCAAAATTAATTTTATCTACTACTTTTAATTCGGCTAATAATTCTAATGTTCTATAAACCGTTGCTAAACCTATTTCAGGTGCTTTATCTTTTACTTTTAAATAGACATCTTCAGCACTTAAGTGATCTTTTTCATTTTCAATTAAAACTCTTAAAGTTGCTTCACGTTGTGGAGTTAATTTGTATGATGACTGTTGTAATTGTTGCTTCACGCGATTTAATCGTTCTTCCACGGAAGCCTCACTCCTCTACTAATAATTATAATCATTTTAATTTACATAATGATTCATATATAAAATACCAATAATTGATAAAATGTGCAAGTTTAAATACTTTTTATTTAGAATGATTATAATTAAGTAATAGGTATTGAATGGCTATAATGGTTTTGGCATCTGTAATTTCGCCGTTTTGTAATTTTGTGGTTGCTTCCTCAATTGATAATTCATGTAATTCTACAAACTCATCATCATCTAAATTCATTTCACCAATTCTCAAGTTATCAGCAAAATAAATTGATATTTTCTCATTTGTAAACCCTGGAGAACCATACATTTCTGTGATTAACTGTAAATCGTCAGCAATATAACCAGTTTCTTCTTCTAATTCGCGTTGTGCTGCCGATGTTCTGTCTTCATTTAGTTCTAGTTTACCTGCTGGTATTTCTAATAAAGTATTTTCTATAGGTTTTCTAAATTGCTTCACTAATATGATTTTATTATTAGGTGTTATAGCACATACTGCAACAGCGCCATTGTGTTTAACAAGCTCACGTTTTGACGTTTGTCCGTTGGGTAAAGCTATATCGTGGACTTCTAAATCTATAATCTTGCCATTATATATCGTAGTTTTGGCAATTGTTTTTTCGTTTAGTTCCATCGTAATCACTGTCCTTTTAATTAGTATAAGTTATTGTTAAGATTAATTTATTGATAATTGAGGTGTAGTATAAACACATGGGCATATTTACATTATGTCATATGTTAATTATTCAGTGTTTTGCAACGACTAAATGGCACCTCTTTATCTTATTTAATTAGTGTATCGAAAGGAGTATTAACATGCAAAAGAACATATTAAAAAGTGGCATAGAATTATCAGAAATTGGTTTAGGTTGTATGAGTCTTGGTACAGCATATGATCATGCTGAAAGTATCATTGAACGTGCAATTGAACATGGTATCACTTATTTTGATACAGCTGATATTTATGATAAAGGTGTGAATGAAGAAATCGTAGGTAAAGCACTTAAAAAATACCAAAATAGAGATGATATTGTTGTAGGTACTAAAGTAGGTAATCATTTACAACAAGATGGTTCGACATTTTGGGATCCATCAAAAAAACACATAAAATCTTCTGTAAAAAAGTCGTTACACAGATTAGGATTAGACGAACTACAACTTTATCAATTGCACGGAGGCACAATTGATGATCCGTTAGATGAAACGATAAGTGCATTTGAGGAGTTAAAGCAAGAAGGTATAGTTCAAGCTTATGGTATTTCTTCTATTCGACCAAATGTTATTCGTTATTATTTAGAGCATAGTGACATTGAAACACTCATGTCTCAATTTAATTTAATTGATAACAGACCCGAAGCGCTTGTAGATGAAATACATGCACATAATGTTAAAATTTTAGCACGTGGTCCTGTTTTTAAAGGATTATTAACAGCAAACAGCAATCAAGCGTTGGATAACAAATTTGCTGACGGTATTTTTGACTATAGTTATCAAGAACTTGGAGAAACAATCGCTTCTGTTAAAGAAGTAGAAAATAACCTGACAGCACTAACTTTTAACTATTTACAATCACAAAATGCGTTAGGTTCCATTATTGTAGGTGCAAGTAGCGTTGAGCAATTAGATGAAAATATTGAAAATTATAAAGCTGCTAAAGCCATTGGTGTCGATCAATTAAAAGCAGCACGTGAACGCGTAAAAGATTTAAATTACACACAACACCTACAGTAAAAAGTCATATTTTGAATATCAATCCATTAATATAAAAATATTATTATGGTCACATCGTAAACTATCATTTGTTTAGATGTGACCATTTTTTATTGTTTGTTTTTGAATAATTTAGGTAACAATCGCTCGAACGTACGAGGTGCTAAATTATAAAATTTTAGTAATACATTCATCCAATAAGGTTTATTGATTTCTGTCTTTTTCCAAATGATACCATTAATAATATCTTTTGCTAATGTATCCGCATCAAGCATTATTGATTGATATTTTTGGGCGTATGTTAATGAAGGATCAGCTTTTTGATGAAATGCAGTATCAATCGGACCGGTATTCACAACCATGACATGGTAATTAGGATGCTCGAGACGTAATGCATTGAGTAATTGATTAAAAGCAGCTTTGCTGGCACCATAATGAGCAGCATATGCCTGTGTAATATGACTAGCTTGACTCCCTATACCGACAATTGTAGCTTTTGTAGCTAAATAAGGTTGCAAAACTTTAAATAATAAGTTGAAATGGACTACATTCAAATTATATGTGTCAGTGATTTCTTGGGCACTATGGTCAGATATAGATTTAAAGTAACCCATTCCTGCACTATAAATTAAGCCAGTAATCGTGGTGTTTTGAAAATATTGTTGCAACCCATTAATATCATCCATATTAAGTAAATCACATTCTATAATTTGCAATAAATTGTCTTCGTCTTTATTTTTTAATGCTGTTAATTTTTGTGGTGACCGTACTAAAACAGTTACTCTAACTTTTTGTTGTAGCAGTAACTTTAATAAGGATAGCCCTACACCACTCGTAGCACCGGTCAAAACAAAGTGTTGACTACTCATTATAACGCTCCTTTATTTGTAATGATTTAATTATAGGATAAACGACATTGATATGTAAGTATCGACAGAAAATATTAGGAATATTCATTATCTATGTTAGTATAGAAACATCAAAAGATAAGGAAGTGTTGAAACTACATGAAACTAGTATTTTATGGGGCAGGCAATATGGCACATGCTATATTCACCGGCATAGTAAACTCAAATGTTATTGAGTCGAACGACATTTATCTAACGAACAGATCAAATGAAGGTGCACTAAAAGCATATGCAGAAGAATTAGGTGTGAACTATAGTTATGATGACCACGCCCTACTTGCTGATGCCGATTACGTTTTTTTAGGTACAAAACCATATGATTTTGAAAATTTAGCTGAACGCATAAAACCACATATTGCTCAACAAAATAAATTCATCTCAATTATGGCTGGCTTACCGATAAGCTATATCCAAGAATTACTAGATACAAAAAATCCAGTAGCACGAATAATGCCAAATACAAATGCACATGTTGGACATTCGGTGACTGGTATAAGTTTTTCAAACAACTTCGGCCCTTCTTCAAAAGAAGAAGTAGATGAACTAATTAATGCATTTGGCTCTGTTATTGAAGTATCAGAAGATAATTTACACCAAGTAACAGCAATTACAGGAAGCGGCCCAGCATTTTTATATCATGTATTCGAACAATACGTAACTGCAGGTACGCGTTTAGGTTTAGAAAAAGACCAAGTAGAAGAATCAATTAGAAATTTAATTATTGGGACAAGTAAAATGATTGAACGTTCTGAATTAAGCATGGAACAACTGAGAAAAAATATTACTTCTAAAGGCGGTACTACGCAAGCAGGTTTAAATGCCTTATCGGAATATGATATTGAAGGTATTTTTGAAGATTGTCTACGTTCTGCAGTTAATAGAAGTGTAGAATTATCAAATCAAGATGACGAAGTTTAAGGGAGTGGGACAGAAATCTGATTTTGAAAAAATGATTTCGTCGTCCCACCCC
>ERZ1023497.86-NODE-86-length-45819-cov-7.022463_pt1 | contig 45819 bp, 66 predicted proteins | sample MGYA00380543_ERZ1023497 | MGnify/ENA primary metagenome ERZ1023497 (study PRJEB33173, sample SAMEA4830384) | metagenome | study: EMG produced TPA metagenomics assembly of the PRJEB25223 data set... | reverse complement strand
CGCCGAAGTAAGCAAGATATTTTTCTTCTGTACTAACATCTTGAATCAACATATAAGAGAAATTAAAATCAAAACCATTATTGCTAACTGATGTTATGCCGTTTTCATCAGAATTTGAATTTGTGTATTTCTTTAATATTTTAAATTCGCCCATGCCTTCATCTGAAACAAAAATTTCATTTTTATCGGCTTTAGCAAATTTTAAAGGGTCGTGTATTTTTTCGTTTTGTTTTTCTTCTTTTTTATCAAGTTCATCTATATCACTTTGTGTTATACCTTTTTCTTGATTACCACAAGCAGATAATAGAAGAAAACTTGAAACTAATAGAGCTGTTGCTTTTTTCATTATTTTACTCCTAACGCTTAATCTTCTTTGTTTTTCTTATATTTAGCAATCATAAAATCAGCTTGTTCATGAAGGGCAGTAAGCACCTTTTGTTTATCTTCCGGCGTTAAACTGTCAAATGCTTCTTTATCCTTAAACATTAAATATTCGTCATCAACATTGGTTCTAGGTTCATCTAAATAACCGGCTTTTACCATTAAATATTCGTAATCAAGGTTATAACCTTCAGCAAATTGACGTAAGATTTTTGGAATTGGTATAGGTCTTTTACCTCTTTCTAATTGAGAAATAAAAGAATGAGATATACCCGTTTTAATTGATGCTTTTTGCAATGAATACCCTTTGTCTTTACGAGCGTTCAACAAAACGTTGCTTAATTCTTCAACTGATTTTTCATCATTAACCATTAAGAAACCCCCTTACAAATAATTAGTAACTTTACGTGTTATTATATATCAAAAAGTAACGGTTTTCGATATATAACTTAAGAAAATATAAAAAACTGTTTACAAAGTATAAAAAAAATTATACATTATATACACAAAGTTATTGAAGTGAACAAAATTTTATACTTTGTGAACAGGAGGTAGACAATTGAATATCAAAGCAAGGCGCAAAGAAATTAATGTAGCATTAGCGAACAGAGAAACAAACTTAAAACAGGTTTCAAAAGAAATTGGTATGTCGCCTACAAACTTATATAACATTGTAGGAGATAAGCCGACCTTAAAAGGGGCGTTGAAATTGGATAAAAATATAGAAAGTAAATTGGAAGATTATTTTGAAATAGTTATTGAAGAATAAAACAAGGAGGTAAATTAAATGGGAAACATAGCGAGGCTAAAAGTAAAAAACGAACGAGATAGAAAAAACTTAAATCAAGAAGAAGTAGCAAAACTTTTAAATATTTCACTTCAATCATATTGCAATAAAGAAAAAGGTAGAACAAATTTTGTTTTATCGGAAATGCACACATTAGCTAAATTTTTCAAAATGTCTTTAGACGATTTGTTTTGGGAGGAAGAAGAATATGAAGATATTAAAAGAATTGTTTGATACAGCGTTAATATTTACAGCTGTAACATTAACTTTTGTTTGTACTTATTTCACTTCTTATTTTGTTCAAGACGGTACGTGGCATATGTTTTTATATTTCTTTATTTTTATGGGTGTCGTTGCCGGTATTAAAAAATTTTTTATAAAAAAGTAACATATTATGTTATAGAATAACGTTAATTTTAACAGGAGGTTCACAAATGAATGAATTAATCAGAGAAATTTATGGCTTATCAGAATTTGACGCAATGCACGACGAGGACGAGAAAGAAAATGCTTTTGGATATTTAGAAGAAAACATACACGATGATATGAGAGCCGAAAGAAATATGAAATAAAAAACGCCCGGTAATAAACCGGACGTAAACAGAGAGAAATAAAATATTGATAAAAATGTCTATATCAGTATTCTAACAGGAGTGAAAAACATTGTCATATGTAATGAATAAATTGAAGTCTGTAAATACTAAAAACATGAGTGATGGAGAATGGAAACAATTAAGAACGCATTCAATTGGTGGTTCTGATTGTGGAACTATACTAGGTATGAACAAATACGAAAGTCCGTTCACTTTATGGCAAAAGAAATTGTGGGCAGACGATTACGAAGAAGATATAAGCGACAAGATACAAGTTAAGTTTGGGCATTACAACGAACAATTTGTAGCGAAGTTATTTGAAGAAGCAACAGGTAAGAAAGTACGCAAGCATAATAAAATGATGTATCACAAAGATTATGGCTTTATAAGTGCAAACGTCGATAGGGTCGTAGTTGGCGAAAATGCATTGCTAGAATGTAAGACAACGAGTGAGTTTCAAAAGGATAAATGGAAAGACGGAAACGTACCGGCAAGTTACATGGCACAATGTTATCACTATATGGCAGTGACAGGCGTAGACGTTGTATATATAGCCGTATTGTTTGGCAATAGTGAATTTCATTTTGAACCAATTGAACGTGATGAAGAAATCATCAACGATATTATAAGTGCCGAAGTTGAATTTTGGAATGAATATATAATTAAGGGGCAAAGACCACCGGCAGACGATAGCGAAGTGACTTCAAAAGCATTAAACGATTTTTGGAAACACACACAACCGGACGTGGTTAGTTTTGATGAAGAAAAAACAGCATTGTTTAAAAGTATTTTATCAATAAAAGACCAAAAAAAAGAATTAGACAAACAATTGAAAGGGCATCAAAACAAACTTAAAGAGTTATTGGGCGAAAATGAGTTTGGCGAAGTATCAGATTACAAAGCAAGTTGGAAAAAGCAGAATCGAGAAACGTTTGATTCTAAAAAATTTAAAGAAGAACACCCGGAGTTATACGAGCAATATAAGAAAACAAGCACTACACGTACTTTGAACGTGAAAGAAAATAACGGGTAATGATATGGAATAACGTTTTATTGTACACAGAAAGCACACATTAAACAAAAATAAGTTTTACGAACAAAACTACCAAAAATAAATTAACGCTTATACAAAGCGTATATGGAGGAAATAAATATGGCAACTCAAAATCAATTTAAAAATCAAGTAGCACAAAAGAAAGAGAACAATAAGCAACCACAACAAAAAGCAGTAGGACCCAAACAAGAAATTAGCAACTTGTTAGATAGAATGGCACCCCAAATACAAAAGGCGTTACCACAACACATGAGCGCCGAAAGAATGGCACGTATAGCAATGACGGCAGTATCAAGCACACCTAAATTACTAGAATGTGACCCTAAATCATTAATTGGTGCATTGATGCAATCATCACAAATTGGACTTGAACCAAACACTAATTTAGGGCAAGCGTATTTAATACCATATGGTAAAGAGGTTCAATTACAGGTTTCCTATTTAGGTATGATAGAGCTTGCTAACCGTAGTAAGCAATACAAGGCAATATACGCCCATGAGGTGTACCCGGAAGATTATTTTGAATATCAATATGGATTACAAAAAGATTTGATACACAAACCGGCAGATAATCCACAAAGTGAACCAATTGGATATTATGCAGTATATCACTTGTTAAATGGTGGCTATGACTTTGTGTATTGGAGTAAAGCAAAAGTGGACGAACACGCAAAACAATTTTCTAAAGCTGTTCAAAAAGGTTGGCAAAGTCCATGGAAAACCAATTTTAATGCAATGGCTAAAAAGACGGTTTTAAAAGACTTGCTAAAATTTGCACCTAAATCAATCGAAATGAACAATGCAGTATCAAGCGATAGCAAAGCGCAACAAATAGATGATGACGGCAATATCATTGATGTTACAGACTATTCACAAATTAATGATGAACCGGAAAAGTTGCAGGAGGGTAAAAATGCATAGTAACAAAGGCACGTTTTTATATAAGGGTTTCAGATTTAACAAGAATATTGAATTAACTGATAAGGGCGTAACTTTAATGATTACGCCTTTGTCAGAAAATGAAATTATATATCAAGAAATAATTGAAAGTGAACATGAATTAGAATTTGTAGCTAACGAATCTTTAAAATATTTAGATGATTGGATAGCAACGAATACAACGGAACACGAAAGGGTTTTTGTGCAATTAACACATTGGCACTAAAATTTTCTATAACTAAAAAGTAACATAATCCGTTACAAGTAACATATTTTGTGTTACAATTAATTTATCAGTTAATCACAGGAGGCAAAAAGCAATGATTTTAAAAAGAAAAGTAGTTTTAAAAAGTTTTGAGTTTAGGGTTTTGTTATTAAAAAAAGATTTATCATTTACTGAATTAGGTAAACGTTGTGGGATTACACCCAATTACATTTCTATGATTGTAGCACAACGTAGAAGTCCGGCACCGGCTGTAGCACAAAAAATTTGTGATAATTTAGGTGTTGAATTTGATGAAATATTTGAAATACACGATGTTACAGCAGATAACGAAATCAAACAAAAATAATTCGTTTGAAAAGGGTTATCGAAAGTGAGAGGTGGAAAAGTTGGCAACATTTAGAACGATAAAAGAAAGTGGAAACTTTGTAACTGTTCATAAAAATTTTATACACGATAACAATATTACATTTAAAGCTAAAGGCATTTTACTTTATCTATTAAGTAGACCGGACGATTGGCAAATATACGAATCGGAAATATTAAAACACACTAATGACGGCAAAGATAGTTTGAAATCCGGTATTAGAGAATTAGAAAAAACAGGTTATGTAGAAAGAATTAGAAAACGTGATGATAAAGGTCATCTTAACGGTTATGAATATTTAGTTTATGAACACCCTATCCACAACGGAAAATCCTATGTAGGAAAATCCAACAACGGAAAATCCAACGTCGGAAAATCCAACGTCGGAAAATCCGACAACGGAAAATCCGTCCCTACTAATAATAATAGAACTAATAATGATTTAACTAATAATAATATTACTAATAATGACGGTAGTAGTGAACAGCAGTCGCCGTTTGATTTTTACCAAGAAAACGGGTTTGGAATACTTAAACCATTTGTAGCAGAACAAATTAGTTATTGGATTGATGATTTTAAAGAGAATGGCAATGAAATTGTTATTGAGGCTATGAAAGAATCAGTTAATAACAATGTTCTAAATTGGAAGTATGTAAATTCTATATTGAAATCATGGTATAACGAAGGTATAGAAACGATAGAAGATATTCAAGCAAGAAACAACAGACGTTCATTTAAAAGTACAGGCACCGACAGAAACCTAAAAGGGCAAGCATTAAAAGAAGCAATGCAAGACCCTAGTTATTGGGATTAGGAGGTATAAAATGCAAAAGTTAATCAGTCCTAAATTAAAAAAACAACTCAAGCAGTACGAAGCAACAAATGTTACTTACGGTCTATATTGCAAACATTGTGGGCATAAATACGACTTACACGAATTTGAAAGTGGCTACACTGTTAAAGACGGTTGCGAGTGTGAAAATATAAGGCAAGCAAAAGAAACAGCCGAAAAACGTAGAAAAGAATATGAACAACGTAAGATTGACGCAATGTTTAACCAGTCACAGATTAATCCGTCAATTAAACAAGCTACAGTTAACAATTACCAACCGACAAACGAATCACAGCAGAAAGCGAAAGATGTAGCTGTTGAATATGTTAAAACATTTTCGTTAGACAATCCGAAATCATTAATATTACATGGTTCAATTGGCACTGGTAAATCGCATTTAGCGTTTGCAATAACTAAAGCGTTAAAGAATCAAGGTTACAAAGTAGCGTTTATGCACATACCAAAATTAATGAATCGAATTAAATCGACTTATAAACGTGATGCAACGGAAACAATCGAGGACATTATAAAGCAATTATCTGATTTAGATTTATTGGTGCTTGATGATGTAGGTGTAGACGACAGCGCACACGCAATAAACAAGCTATCGGATATAGTCGATAATAGAACAGGGCTAAACAACATATTCACAACAAACTACACTAACAAGCAACTAAACGACGATTTGAATTGGCAACGTGTTTATTCACGAATGAAATTTAATGCTAAACGATTGAACGTATTAGGCGAAGATTATAGGGAGGGCGACGCATGGTAACGCTAATTAAAGAAATACAAGAAATTTTGAATTGCAGTGAGCAATACGCACAAAAGGTTATAGATTACGCAGACGGCGACGAGGATAAACTAAATTACCAAATCGAAAGACAATTGTATAAACAAGAAAACAACCAAGCTATTTTGGAGGTTAAACCACACAAAGCAAATAGAGGTGGCAAATTAAAGCGAAACGATAATCGTATACAAAATATCCAAAACTATAATTTAGTTTAATATATAAGTTGTGAGTAGCATTTAAACGCAAATTAGTAACGGATTATGATTTTTTATAACAAATCAGGAGGTTTAACGATGAACGAATTAAAAGTTTTAGAACAGAAAGATATTTTAGGTAATGAGTTTTCGATTTACGGTACAGCAGAAGAACCAATGTTTTTAGCTAAAGATGTAGCAGAATGGATTGGACATACTGATTTATCACGCATGGTTGGATTGGTAGAAGATGATGAAAAGCTGAAACGTACAATGTACGTTTCAGGTCAAAATAGAGAATACTGGTTTTTAACAGAACATGGATTGTACGAAATATTAATGCAATCACGAAAATCAATTGCAAAAGTGTTTAAAAAACAAGTTAAAGAGATTTTGAAAGAGATTAGAAAAAACGGAAGTTATCAACCACCTATGACAGCAAATGAACAATTGCAACTAACTATGAAAGCGCAAATGGAAACAAAAGAACAAGTAGATTACTTGCAAGACGAAGTGAAAGATTTAAAAGAAAATCAAAGGCTAGATACAGGCGAATATAACCAAATCAGTATTTCGGTATCTAAACGGGTTAAATACATTAAATCTGTATACAATTTCCCGAATTCAAATGATATTAATAAAGAATTATACAAAGACATTAACGGACAAATCAAAAGAATGACAGGCATTGTTACACGTACGCAATTAAAACAAAAGCATTTTGAAGATGTACTAGAAATGATTTTAAATTGGTACCCGTCACAATCGACAGTATTTTTAATCAAGCAATCAATCAATGACAATAACGAACAACAAGCGATGTAAGGAGGATATAAAATGGAAAAATTATTATATGATTTAGAAAACGAAATGATAAATGAGGCGTTAAACGGTGGTTTGAAAGAAATTAAATTCTTGTTAGAGAATTGGGAAGTACGAGATGAATATCAAACAGCGAAATCAGTAGTTAAGGCATTGGATTTAAAACTAACAGATAGTAATAGTTTTGAAGTAGAAAAACCAAGAATAATGAAATACGCAATAACAAGTATTTTTGCTAACAACCAATCATTTAAAAAACAAAACGGAAATATAAAACGTTTAGGTAGGAACGAGGCATTAAACATCATTGTTGAAACTTACAGAGAGCTTGAAAAAGAAATAAGTAAAAAACATTTATTAAAAACAATAGTTATGTTGAAAAATTTTATGATATTGGAGGAAATAGAAAATGATTAATTCAGTGACTTTAAGTGGGCGTTTAACGAAAGAAGTTAAATTTCAAGTAACAACAAGTGGTGTGCAGGTAGCAAGATTTACACTAGCTGTACAAAGAAGTTTCAAGGACAAAGATAATAACTATCAAGCCGATTTTATTAATGTCATAGCGTTTAGAGGTACGGCACAAATTGCAAACGACCGTTTGAACAAAGGCGATTTATGTAATATTCATGGACGCATACAAACAAGACAGTTTGAAAACAATGAAGGTCAAACAGTATTTTTAACCGAAGTAGTCACAGATAATATTCAGTTAATCAACACAGGCAGAAATAACGACGATGCACAACAACAAGGCAACTTCAATAATCAACAACCACAACAACAGCGAGGACAAGCACAAAACAATTGGCAACAGCAAAACAACCAAACACAAGGCAATCAACAACAAGGTAATCCGTTTAATAATGCTAATGGTCCAATTGATATACAAGATGATGATTTGCCGTTTTGATGTAAAAATACACAATGGATAAATTAAAGATTATAAAGGAGTAATAAAAATGAACATAGAACTAATTATAGATTTAACAGATGAACAAAAACAATCAATGCAAGAAAACAGCGTAACAAACAAAATGTTTAACAAACGAATCAATCAAGGGTGGTCGATTAAGGAAAGTGTTAGCTTGCCTCGAACATTTAAGCAAGCAGATAACGGTTTAATTTATAAACAATTAAGAGTTAGAGGTAATTTATATCATCTTTCAAGCGACGATTACTTTTATTTAAAAGAAATTGGCGTTGAATTAAACAGAGTTTACTCACGAATTGGCGACGGCGAACCTTTCGATATTGCTATAAAAAGAAAGGTAAGGGAAAACATGGAGGATATGAACGAACGTTTATACATCGAAGAACTTAATAAAAATCAGAGAATCGAAAAAGAGAAAAAACAAAAAGAGAGAAAAGCAAAGCGCATAGCAAGAGAGAAAGAAAAAGCAAAAAAAGTTAAATTCAGTCAATATTGGACGGCAACATATAAGCAAATGATGAAACAATTCTAGGAGGCTAATAAATGAGTGTACAAGTCGAAACAATAACAGGATATTTAAACAATATGGAAGGGTTTGAAGATAAATTAAACGATTTTATAAACAGTCATTCGGTTATGTTACCGGTTGAATATAAAACGATTGTTAGAAGCAACGACATACCACAAATAATGGCAATCGTTACTTACGAAACCAACAACGATGAATGGCAAGATATTTTTAATCAAGTAAAAGATTATGATTACAACCAATTGCTTACAGCAGTTTTAAAATTAAGTAATATGAATTTATCAATAGATACGATAGGCGATATTGTAACGAGATATACAGACCCTACAGAATCAATTACAAGTGATTTAGCAAAGCTACACGATATAAACATTGAATTTGATAAAGACTTTGAAAGCGAGGAATAGCATTGCAATTCTATTTATACGACCATTCAAGAAATAAAGTAGCTACAGTTACTAAAAACAACAATTCAGATTTCCATTTGAAAGGACACACAGGCACAAATATAAGCTATAAAGACGAAACGTTAACCGAACATCAATTAAACGAATTTAAGCGTAATTTTGACGTTGTAAGCGAATATGAATTAGGTCAAATTAATTTAGATGATTTATTGCAATTTTGAGTAACGTATTATGTTTCTTTATAACGTTAGGAGGGTTTTTGTGTATTTGAAAACGCACGAGTTATTACAGGAACAAGAAGTTTGGTTTGTTAAAAAAGGTCATTCGCAATCACATTTCGGGATTGTGGACGACCTAATATATAATAACGGCGATTGTATAGCAGTGATTAGAATTGGACGAATTAAAGTTGAAATCAACGATGATTTTATTATTTATTGCAACAATCTAAAAAGTGGAGAGGGATAAAATATGATTAAAAAGGTTTGGAACGAACACAAAACGTTAGAAATAGGGACTAACGGGGTTAAGTACATTGAATTTTTTAAACACGAAACAGGCAATATTGATATGTATTTAGGCAAAGACGAAAACAACAAAACGTGTGAAATCGAAGGCTTTTTCATAGGTAAATACGATATTGAATATAATCATGAATTGCCAAAAGTAGAAGTAGACAAACAAAAAGAAATAGGACAATTAGATTTATTTAGTTTTGTGTAAGGAGGTTTGAAAATGCCACGTAAACCAAAAAAAGAATATGTAGTTTATAAAGGCGATGAAGTAGTTTGTGGTGGTACAGCAAAAGAGATAATGGAAAAGCTAAACATTACCAATGGTACTTTTAGGCGTATGGCAAGTGGGTTGTCAAAACGAGAAGAAAACCCTCAATTTGAAAAGTTGATTGCTGAAAGCGTAAGTGTTGCTGAATTAGAAAAAGAATTGGGCGTAGCCCTTTATTAATTAGGAGGTTGACGTAATGGAAAACGAAACAAAATCAACACAACAAGTTAAAGATTTAAAAGCGAATTTATCAAGTTTAGAAAATGATTATAATATTTTGCTGAATGAATATAAAAAGATGAAGGAAGAACGAGATACATTAATAGACGATTTGCCGGTAGTGAGAGCATCGAACGTAAGGTTACAACGTGAAAATAGAAAACTACAAAACGAGTATAACGAATTAACTAGAAAACACTACACACAACCAAATAAAAATGTGGAGGGCGAGTAAATGTATTCTTTATTAGAAATTGAAAAAGTATATAGTAATCTCAAAGAAGGATTAAATAAATTTTATAATTTCAAAGGCGATACATTATTGATAGTAGCAACTATAACAGTAGCAACCAATCATATTTGTAAAGCTATCAAAAATTCACAAGAACAAAACGATAAAACGAAAGATAGTAATATAAAAAAGTTAGACAAGGAGGAAAATAAATGACTAACACATTAAAGGTAAAATTATTAAGTGATGACGCAACTTTACCAAAAAGAAACCATGACACAGACGCAGGTTACGATATATATGCATCAGAAACAAAAATATTAGAACCACAAGACAAAGCAATTATTCAAACAGATGTTGCTGTTGATATTCCTAAAGGTTATGTGGGTTTATTAACTTCAAGAAGTGGTGTAAGTAGTAAAACAAGTTTAGTAATTGAAACGGGCAAGATTGACAGTGGTTTTCGTAATGGAATGGGGATAAACATTAAAAACGATGAACAACGTTTAGATTGGGAAACAATACAAAATAACGAGAGGTTAGAAAAGAATTACGAACAACCATTAGTTTATGATATTAAAGGAGAAAAAATATATAATGGCAACCCTTTTGAAGTTGCACGAGGTAAAAAGTATCAAATCAATAAGGGCGACCGAATAGCCCAATTAGTAATTGTACCTATATTTACTGGGGAGGTTGAATTAGTAGATGACTTCAAAGAAGAAACAGCAAGAGGGACGAAAGGGTTCGGTTCCAGTGGAACAAGATAATGACATACTCGAACGTGTACGGATAATCTTAGGCAAGGAGTGATTGAATGACTTTTGGGGAGAATTTAAAATGTGTAAGGGAAAAATATTGCTTAACACAATTGCAAATGGCAACACGTATGCAAATATCACGACCGTACTATAACAAATTAGAAAACGATAAAGTTTCAATTAGCGCAGTTATGTTAGTGTACATTGCCAAAGTATCTAATATTCCTATAAATACATTAATTAATGAAAATATTGATGCAATGGGTAAATCGTACAATAAAAAAATACTTAATTAAGGAAGTGTGACAATGCCTACAGTAGAAGAACAATTAAAAAATATTAACAATAAAGATGAATTGATTAAATGGTTAGTAAATGCATATTATTTTCATTCTTACAAACTAGATAATTATTCAGACAAAGCAGTGAATGAAGTAACAATGCAAGAGCGACAACAAGTTAAAGCAAAAGCAGATGAATTATTGGATTAAATTATATATATCAAAGCAATAATTAAGCGAGGTAACACAATGCAATATTTAGTTAAGAAAACAAAGCACTATACAGGGGAAGTGTTTATAGACGCTACAAAAATAAAAGAAAATGAAACTTTTGAAATCGTGGAGGCAGAAAATCCAGTAGAGTTAAAAGCTAAATTGGATATGCAACAACTTGGGGACAGCATGAGTTACTATGCAGGTAAGTTAAATGAAGTTGCAAGACGAATCAAAAAAGGAGGTTGAACATGTTAGACGTTTTGTTTTACGTTATTGGGGCATTTGCTTTTATATTTTTTGTATATCAAACAATTACGCTTATAAAAGAATTAATATCGTCATTTAAGCGAGGTTATAAAAAACCGGCAATAATATTTACAATTGCATTAATTGCAGTGTGGTTGATTTATATAGGGATTGTGATTTTTCTATTTAATTAAAATAAACAAAAAGGAGGGGTAACATGGCATCTAATATAGGCGAATCTATTAAATCATTATGTAAAGCACATAACATATCATTATCTAAACTAGAAAAGGAAACAGGTATAAGCAATGGACAAATTTCACGTTGGGTTGCTAGTAGTCCGAGTGTAGAAAACGCAAATAAGGTAGCTGATTACTTCAATGTAAGTATTGATTACTTATTGGGGAAAGAAGAACAAAAGACCGTAAATTCGGAAATACAATCAGTGATTGCACAAATGCAAGACATGACTAAAGAAGAACAGAAGCAAGTAAGGGATATTGTTAACGTATTACACAAAAAATAAAGGAATAGAATAACTATTCCTTTATATTCTTATTATGTTTTTCTTGATGTTTATTTCTAGCCCCAACAAGTATAATTGCGATAATAAAATGAATAATATAAATGTAATAGGTATATTCAAGGGACGTATTATTGATGATTGAGTATATACCACAACCACTTTCCGTACCAAAAACTAATTTTTCATTCCATTTGATAGCAAAATCATATATAGGTGTATAGTCTTTGATGATTTCTTTTTGATTTATTGGTTTGACTTTGTATTCTTGTGTTGGTTTATCAAATCTAATCCTAGTATTTGCTACATTGTATATTATTTGTTTTTGAATCGTTTTTGAAATGTTGGAATATTGGGATAAATCAATTGCAATTTCTTGTAAATCGTTATTACTTATAAAATTAGCTATTTTAGGTGCCGATTCTATATTTTTTGCCAACGCTTCTTTATCGATATTGATAGCATCTTTAAACTTTTCAATCATTTTTTGTTGATTTATTTGTTTCGCTTTATTCAGATTATCAATAACCTCATGAAAATCTGTATTATTAATTATTTCGATGTTTTTTCTGATATTTGCCCAATTGATGTTAGTTACATTAGAACAGTTTGTATTCATTGTTTAGAACCCCTTAAATAATAGATTTGATTCTAATATAACCTTTAAAAAAGTGGTTTTAAACCACAATAAAAACCAAATTTAGTTAAATAGAAATTAATAAAGTATTATGAAGCAATTCTAATTTCTTAATTCAAATAATTTCTGTTGTAAATTTTTAATTTCTATTTCGTCATTAATTGGTTTCCTTGATGTATTTATTTTGATTGGTACTATTTCATCATATTCATGAAGCCTTTTGATGTTACGAAAGAATAGTATCAGTGAAACAGCGCCATAACCACCTATAGAAACAGGCAATTTATCTGTATATAATGGCGATTTAGTTTCATTGCCACCTAAAGCGACTTGTTTTTCATTAACGTTGATAATACCGTCCACATGCACGCTAGTAATTGATACAGGGTTAGAAGAATGGTTGGTAATAAGTATTTTCATATAGAAACCATTATGTGGCACCTCATGTATACTTAAAACCTTTGCAGTTGATTTAAAACGATTGGTATAAACCTTGTGTAGAAACGTTAATAACGAAACAACGAAGGCAGATATTGAAATTATTAAAGTCCAAATTTCCATTTAGTTGTGTCACTTCCTTTAAACATTTAATTGTATAAATATATTATACTTTACATCTATTCAAATTCAAAATTAATTTCAAAGAAAGTAGGGATAAAATGAAAAATAATTTAAGTGAAAACGAAAATAAGATAATAAACGTACTTGTAGCAATCGTTATGATAACATTAGCGCTATTTATAGTATCGGTATTGGGTGCTGGTGCATATTGGTTATGGAGTGTTGTTTTATGAATCTGAAATTGATTACGAATAAATTAAACAGAGGCGAAATAATAACCGTTTTAACAAAAGATGAAATTATCGAGGATTGCATATTTGATTTCATTGAGGATATTCATAGTGAAGGTTATCAAATATCAAGAATGTATGTTGTTGATAAAGCTCAAAAAACACACACGCTTTTTGAGAGGGATATAGAGGCTATACAATTTAAAATACTATAGCAAGTAGGTGTTTATTATCATACTTTATATTATAGCTTATGTGTTGCTTCTGTATCCGTTTATTGACGGTATCGTAACAACACACGCAGGCACGAAGCATAAAGACAACCAAGAAATAATTATGGGGATATTTTTAATTACAACAGCGACATTACTATTTTTAATGATAACTGGATATTTATTATTTGATGTGTTTTTATTTGGCATTGAGTAACGCTTTACGTTATAATACTGTGTAGGTCGTTCAAACCTAACCCTTTATAGTTCCTAGTTTAATATACCCGTATAGAACATATGAAACGGTTTTGTATTAATTGCAGAACCGTTTTTTTATTTGCAAAAAGTAACGTAATACGTTATATTATATATACACACAGATTTAGTTGTAATCTCGTACTTCATATTTCATTTATTACATTTCGACATTTAAGTAATTTGTTATATATGTATCTTATTACTGTATTATATTAAACAACGTCAATAAAAGGCGTTGTTTTTTTTATGTTTTCAAGTTGAAAAGTAACGGATTATGCTTTAATATAACGGTATAGGCTCATTGTTTGACCTCTCAATTTTGAGTTATATTATTTTTATAGTTTTCTGTTTATTTTTAGTGTAGACGTAAGTCAGGCTATGTTTACAAACTCCTTTTAACCATTGATTAATTTCAATGGTTTTTTTATTTGTCTGACATGAACTAAAAGGTTACAAATGATATAATAATGACAGTAGTAACGCATTACGTTATTTAAAGAAAAGAGGGATAGCATGAAGAAAATTGCATTAAGTTTAACACGTGCATTTCTAGTTATATCTATTTGGGAATGTTCGAAAACTATATATCAATTTATTAAAGGTTATGTGAATTACAAACCTAAAACATATATTAAAAACATTTATGAGAAACCAGAAACGTATATGCATAACATAAAGTAACGTATAATGTTATTTAATATCGGGAGGTGTTAAAATGCGTATTGATTATGACAAACTTAATTTTGAAAGCGAACATATAAACGAAGAAACGAACGAAACATATTTCATGTATTCAATTCCCGCAGAACCAAACCTGATAATGATTAATAAAGATGATGAAATTATAGGTGGTTGGGAACTTAAAAATTTAAACATTGTACCAATACACGTTGGCACACCTTCTTTTCATAATCTAACCGATTTATTACAAAGAAAAGAAGTGCTAATCAATGAGTAACACCATATACAAAAATAGAGGCGCTTTTTTAGAAAAGGTCATAGAGAAATCCAACAATCAGTATTTAGAACGTGGTTTAGCGCTAATAGATAAAATACCAACACCGATGACCGGGAACACACGTAAAAATACATTTCGATACACAAAGAAAAGCACTGTTGATTTTACAGGTGTTTCACAAGGTCAATTTGTGTGTTTCGACGCAAAGCAATGTAGTAGACCTAGATTTGAATTTAGCAGATTACAACCACATCAAGAAAGCTATTTAAAGCACGCACATAAGCAAAAAGGTATTGCGTTTATATTAATACTATTCACTAAAGAAAATGAACTGTATAAGCTCACAATTAGCGAATACGAGTATTTAAAAAATAACTTAACTCGTAAATCAATTTCGTTGGATTGGTTTAGAGAAAACAAACCTCAAATCAAAAGTAAGAACGGTGTTTATTATGATTATTTGAATATTGCATAACGAATTTATGAAAAAGTAGGTGCTATTTTGATATACGAACCAAAACAAGTAATTAACATGCTTAAAACATACAATGATGATGTACATACATTGCAATGTTTAGTTGAAGAATATAACAATGGTGTGGAAACAGGCGCAGGCGCAATGGCATACGGCGAAGATGCTATGATGCCTAAAGGGAACGGTGTAAGCGACCCCACATTTAAGAAAGCAAAGCAATTAATGAGAAGTAACAATGTGATACAAAACCTAGAACAAAAAATTGCATTTGTTGATAACAATTCATACAAGTTGCACAAAGACCAACACATTATTGTTTTTGCTTTAAGAATACAAGGGCATACATGCCAATACATTGCAGATACATTAAGAGTTAAACGCACAAGAGTACAAAACATCATTAATGAGATAGCTCAAATCATGTGTAAATCAGATGAAGAATACAAGCAGTATAAACAAAAGCATGATATTGCTTAATAGCGAGTGACGTTTATTACAGTGAATGACAAACGTGGTTGTAATTATAAACAGGTGGTAAAATCATTTCAGAACATCATTAATCGGTGTTCTAATGTTTTTCTTTGTTTAGCTTTTTCTTTTGTTTATTTTGTTTAAAACGTCACTTTTAATTAAGTGGCGTTTATTTTTTTATCATATTTTAAGTTAGGAGGTGGGATAATGGCTAAACGTGTAAGATTAGAGGATTGGTTAAAAGAAGAAAATTTAATACGTGTGCAAGGTTGGGCGAGGGACGGACTAACAATGGAACAGATAGCCCATAATATCGGTATCACAAAGCCTACATTGTACAAATGGCAAGAAAGGGATTCTAACTTTCTTAACGCCTTAAAGGTTAGTCGTGATAGTGCTGATAGGCAAGTAGAAAACGCTTTGTTTAAAAACGCACTAGGCTTTAAATATACAGAACAACAACTAACAGATACAGGCGAAGTTGTAGACGTGGAAAAATTCGCAAAGCCTAATACAACAGCACAAATATTTTGGCTTAAAAACCGTAAGCAAGAAGTATGGAGAGAAAAACAAAATATTGAACATGCTGGTGGTATAGACCAAAAAATTGATTTATCCGGATTAAGCGATAAAGATATAGAAAAATTAGCGAATATGAGTGATGAAGAATGACGATGACAGTAGAACAAAAGAAATTAATTATACGAGAGGCAAAACGTGAAAGTGCAAGGCGTAGTTATCGTAGTTATGTTAAATCGGCACATCATGGAAATTTTGAACATTACGCACACACTGATTTAATATGTGATTATTTACAACGAATCGTAGACGGCGACCAAATGCACTTAATGATAGAAATGCCACCCCGTCATGGTAAATCAATGACTGTTACAGAAACGTTTCCGTCCTATTTTTTAATGAAAAACCCTACAAAACGAGTTATTACGTCGGCGTATTCTGAAGGTTTAGCACGTAAATTCGGTAGGTTAAACCGTAACAAGTTTGAAGAATTTTCTAATGGGTTGTTTAATCTTAATTTATCGGCAGACAACAATAGCACAACAGATTGGGGATTAGCAGATTATAACGGTGGCATGATTGCTACAGGTATCGGGGGCAGTATTACCGGTCAAGGTGCAGATTTAATGGTAATTGACGACCCAATCAAGAACGCAAAAGAGGCACAAAGTAAAACGATACGTGAAAACATTTGGGACGAATGGGAAAGTACATTGTCTACACGTTTACACGACGGTGCAAGCGTTATAGTGATTATGACACGTTGGCATCAAGATGATTTCATAGGACGCTTATTAGAGCAATCGCCGTATGATTGGAAACGATTAAGGTTGCCGGCTATTGCAGAAGATGACGACGATTTATTAAATCGTGAAGTAGGCGAACCATTATGTAGAGAATTAGGTTTTGATGAAGAATGGGCAGAACTTAAAAAACGTGAAGTAGGTTCGAGAACGTGGGCATCTTTATACCAACAAAGACCGTCGCCGGCACAAGGCACGATATTTAAGCGTGAATGGGTACAATATTATGATAGAGTGCCACCACGTTATGATGATATGTTAATGAGTTGGGACTTTACATTTAAAGATAGTGAATCAAGTGACTATGCAGTCGGGCAAGTATGGATTAAGCAAGGCGCAGACTTTTATTTAATCGACCAAATACGTGCCAAAATGGATTTCACACAAAGCGTTAGAGCCGTCGAAAGTATGAAGAACAAGCACCCTAAATGCAGAAAAATATTGATTGAGGACAAGGCAAACGGTCCGGCAATCATAACAACATTAAAACAAAAGGTTAGTGGTATCATACCCATTACACCTAAAGAAAGTAAGGTAGCAAGAGCATACGCCGTAACACCATTCTTTGAGGCAGGCAATGTGTTTGTTGGTAAAAAGGTTCCTAGCGTTGATGATTTCATAGATGAATTAACAATGTTCGATAACGCAGTACATGATGATACCGTAGATGCTATGACACAAGCGTTAAACTACTTTGCATCTAAACCAACAGCTAGTGTGATTACAGGTAATGCATGGTAAAATGTAACATATATGGTTATTAAATAACGAAAATAGATATTAGGAGGGACACAATGCAATATAGAAATCAAGACAACACATGGGTTAAATTTGACAAAGAAATTATTAAACAAGTGCATGATGATATGTATTACTACAGGGCGTTATATGAAGGTAGACACCACGAGTTGTTTCCACGTGCAATTAACCTAATCGAACAAGGCGAGATTATCGACGTGTACAGCACACAAAATCAAGTGGCATCGAAGAACGTTCGCACACCTTACCTAATGATTAATATTAGTCGTGTGATAGTTGATTTACCTAGTATGCTTGTAGCACGCACACTTAACGGAATTAAGACAAATTATCCAAACAATAGTTTAGCTCAACAAGATATGCTAGATGAAACACAACAAGCTACAGTGGACACACAGACACAAGGACAAGAACAATTTATTGAACAAACAGAAACAAACGACTTTAACGGTCAAACAACAGATAAGCAACAAGAAGTGATAGACCAAATTAAAAAGAATAGTAAAATCAATCACACTATGAATTTAAACCAGTTACAAATCGACGGTGGTATTGTAGCCGTACCAATGATTAAGAATGGCAAGATTGCAATTGATATTAAAGAACGTAACGTTTACTTTCCACATGATGATAATTTAGGCGTTGACCTAGTATACGAACTAGAACCAACGCAAAAAGAAGAAGAAAACGGTGTAAGATATGTTCACGTTTACACTGAAAGAGAAAGTGAAGATGCTATTGAAACGCTAGATAGATTATATAAATCTAATGATGAAAATAACCTTGTATTAATTGAAGAACCGGAATTAATCCAAGAAAAACTACAAATTGATGTAGCAGACGCACACAAAGTGTTTAGAGGACGACAAAGAACGTTTGTAAGTTACCTAGCGAACGACCCAACGTTTACAAACAAACTAGGTAATTCGGCTTTACGTGGTATTGCAGGCAAGCAAGAAGAAATCAATTGGACGGTTACACGTACAGCGCAAACATTCGAGCGTAACGGCAAGCCTAGAATATCTATACCAAAAGGAACAATGGAACAACTTAAAGCAATTGCGCTTGATAAATTTGGGGACGAGAACAAGATAGACCACCGTAATTTAGAAGTCACTGAAATAGATGAAAACGGTCAATCAATGGAGATACACCAAATCGACACAAGTAAGATTGGCGATATGAATTATGTTAAAGATATTATCCGTATGATGTTAGCAGAAACGCAAACGTCCGAAAGCGCTATTGAGTTAGTTAAACAACAAAGCAGTGGTACACAATCCGGCGTTGCTAAATTCTATGACTTAATGTTATCTGTAATCAAATCTGAAAAGATACGTGATGATTATGTTGAGTTTCTACAAAACGCTTTTGAATCGGCGTTATGGTTTGCACACGATAAAGACAATGAAATCATAATTGAAAGACCCAACATTATTGTTAAAGATATGTTGCCGAAACCACAAGAAGAAGTTAGCACCGAAAATATCGCTAAATATAACGCAGGCGTTCAATCATTAGAAGAAACAATAAGACGTATCAATCCGGAAAAATCGGAAGAATGGTTACAAGAAGAAATCGAGCGAATACAAAGCAATCAGACACAAAGTGATAGCATGAGTTTAGATTTAGGTAATCAATCGGTACAAAACTTCATGAATAATCGTGATGATAACGGTAATCCATTAGATGAGTTTGGTAATCCAATTGAATCCAACGGACAAAATATAAACGAATCTAACGTGAATGAGTAGGTGTTATGAATGGCATTGACACCGGAACAAGTTAAGAAGTTATCACAGTTTTTGAAGAATCAAGTTAAAGAGTTAGTAAGTGGTGTGAATATCGAAAGCGAGAAAGACACACAGCGTATGTATATGGCTATTGAAAAGTTGTTTGATGATTTAGGTAGTAGTGTTCAAAAAGAAGTACCAAAAACGATATATGAACAATATGCTAAAGGCTTATCTAATGCACAACAACAATTAGTCGATACTGGATTAATAACAAGTGCCGGTAACTTCAATGTACAAAACGCAATCGCTCAACAGTTTGTGCATACCGACGCTATAACATCTATTGTCACAGATACAATGCAAGATTTAGCAAGTGCATTTAGGACAGCTAAAAAGTATTCTAAAAAGAATGTAGATGTTGCAATTAAAGATGTACAAGATGAAGTGGCGAAAGGTTTAATGGTCGGCATGACGAATAAACAAATGTCGCAAAGAGTTGCTAAAAAGTTTGGCGAACAAGGTATGACCTCATTCGTCACAGTAGACGGCAAACATTTACCATTAGATTTTTACGCAGAAACGGTAGTAAGAACCAAAACACAAACGGCATACAACCATAGTCACTTAAACAGATATGCAGAAGATGATATAAAGCATGTAACTGTAACAGGGAACATTCCAACATGTGGCGAGTGTGTAAGGTATAGGGGGCATGTGTTTGCTACTGAACGTGGCGACCAATTCCCGTATATCAATTTATATACAACGTTCCCTAAACACCCTAATTGCCAATGTAACTTTAGACCTTACATTATCGATTTCAAAAGTGATGATGAAGTTAAAAGAGATTTGGAACACTCAAAAACATTTGATGAAACTACAGATAGTCGAACACAAGCAGAAAAAGACCGATACAACACAGACCAAAAGGCGAAAGCTAAAGCAAGACGCAATAGCCTTTCATACAACAAGATGCGTAACCGATTAGGCAGTGAAGGACCTCAAACGTTTAAAGAGTATTTACAAGTTAAGACAAATGACAAGCCTAAATATCACGAATGGGTAGCGCAGATGAAAAAAGTTTACGACCCTAATAAAGTATTAGATGAACAACAAAGCACACAGGAAGCGCACACAGACACAAATAATGTATCTGATGCAAATGTTCAAGATGAAGAAAAACAAGCTCAAAACGAGGCGCAAAATAGCACACAAGATGATAATTCAATGAAACCTATTGAATCGTTAGATGAATTAGTAGAGTTAGCACCTACATTAATGCAAAACATAGATGATAAATTAGGCACTAACTTTACTAAATCTGATAAAGGCGAATTAAAATTTGCCATTGATGATTTTGATAAAGAAAACGAAATACCATTAAATAGAAAATCACAAGAAGCAGTGACCGAACTATTTGGTTATAACGATTTACCTCAATCAATGACGCAAGAAGAATTTGATAACCTAGATGAAAGCCGTAAGTTTATGAGAGGTATTAAAGATTTCGGCGATACACCGGCAAGCGAATTAATAGAACAATACAAGACCGGCGAACATTATATAGGTCGTGGACTATTTGGGCATGGTACTTATTCGGCAGTTATGACCGAAGAAAATCGAGATATTGTATGGTCCCGTTATGCAAGACATCAAGACAATAACATTATGTATCTTACACATACAGATGATGCTAAAGTAATAGACAATAGAGAATTGGGTAAAATCAAGAAAGAATGGCAAATGGATATTAAGTTATCAGATTTAGACGACGACACCAAAGCGCTGTTACTTGCTATCACTAACAACCGTTCTAACGTTGCTGTTATGCTAGGATATGATGCTTCACATGTTGCAGACAAAGGATATTATGTATTATTAAATCGTGGGAAAGTGAGTGTTGTAAATGACTAGAGAAACCCAAATGTTTTGGTTAGATAAAATACTAGCGTTAGCAATCGAACAATACAACAAAGGATTATCGTTAGAGAACGAAAAGAGTTTTGATGAAGTTATAGAAGCATACGCAGACAATGACCCGTTAGAACATATATTTATGTTAATGCCTAACGATTTTTACCAATATGTTATTGATGCAGATAAAGAAATAGCAAAAGAATACGATAAAAATATAGAAGATTATAAACCGTACATGAATTAAATACAGTGGCACAAGTGACTAATATAACGGTTTTTGCGTTTTAATAACGTTATACGTTATAATATAACAAGCAACGAAAGTTGTAGTCATTATATATCCCTCATGTATTTGGCGAACATAAATTTTGAAGGTACACATCAATAAAAGGTGTGTGCCTTTTTTGTTCCCTTTATACATGATTCGTAGGCGTTACGATACAACGCTAATCCTAATCGGTGTCGCACACCGTAGAAAAAAACGTAAGGAGGAATTTTAAATGAGTTTCACAAGAGATGATTTAAGAGAAATCGGAATTAATGAGGAATCGTTAGAAAAAGTTATGACGTTGCATGGACAAGAGGTGCAAGGTCTTAACGACAAAGTAAGTCAAAAAGAGTCAAAACTTAAAGAGTTGCAAAGCACAGTTGATTCTTACAAAGAGGACAACAAGCAAAAAGACAACGAATTAAAAGACTTGCAAGAGAAAGCTAAAAACGGCGATGACTTGCAACAGACGATTAGTGACTTACGACAAGCGAATGAAGATAGAGAAAAAGAGCGTCAAAAAGAGATTAACGATTTGAAATTTAATCATAATTTAGAAAATAAATTACGTGATGTTGGCGCACGTAACGTTAAGGCAGTTAGAGCCTTACTTGATTCTGAAAACCTTAAATTCAATGATGAAGAAAACGAGGTAATCGGATTACAGGACCAATTAGAAAAGTTGCGTGAATCTGATTCTTATTTATTCACAGATTCTACAAATTCCGATTCACAGGCTCAAAGCTCACAACAACAGCAACAACAATCACAATCACAAAGCTATAACGCCGGTAACAAAAAAGGTAATAACGGTTTTGATGATAGTGATGAAGCAATTGGGAAAAATAATGCACAAAGATTATTAGGAAACAAGGAGGCATAACCAATGAATTTAAAACCAAAAACAAATACATCATTTGGTAAATCAGTTGAGTTTTTACGTGACGGAAAGAATGTTGAATACACAGTAGGTAATCCTACATTAGACGGTTCAACGTTCACAGAAGCAACAGAAGTGCCAATTGGTACGGCTATTTTCCGTAATGAAGATACAGGATTATTTGAACTTGTAACAGGAAGTACGCCGGCATCAATGAAAGGTGCAGTTTTAACGGCGAACGATGTAACCGTAGAACCTAACGAAAATGAAATTGTTAGTGCAGTACGTAAAGCATCTGTTATTGAAGCACGTTGCAAGGGCGTTACAGACAATTTTAAACAAGCGACACAAGGTCGTTTAGTATTCGATATTTAATTTTATCAACATCATAAGGAGGAATTTTTAATGGTATTAGAAGATACACGCTTACAACAAGCAAGTTTAAAAGCGTTTGTTAAAGAGGCTGATAATTTACGTTCACAAGAAACGCCGAATCAGTACCCGTTAGCAAGTGCTTATCCAATCGAAGAAGTAGAAGAAATTGAAAATGTTTATAACATTGTAGAACAACAAATTAATGCGTCGGCATCAATCACAGGCTTTAACGCAGGCGCACCAATCAAAAATAAAGGTCAAGGTAAGCAAGCAATTGCAAGCCTTACTAAAATTCAAAACGCTAATTTCCTAGATGAAATTGAAATGTATCACTACAGAAATCCACGTAATGACGCAGAACGTCAAAAAATTGTTGACGGCGTTTTAATGGACACAAACGAGTTATCAGTTTCAGTTGATGATACGGTTGAGTATATCCGTTCTCAAATGGCTTACAACGGTCGTGTAGACTATTTAGACCCAATGACACAAACACGTTTAACTTTCGACCTAGACCGTCCGGAAGAAAACAATGTAACTGTAGCTAGTGAGTGGGGAACTGATGAAGCTACACCAGTCACAGATTTACAAAACGCAGTTAAACAATTCCAAAAAACTAACGGTCGTAAGAAACCGGAAATTATTAATATGAACTCAACAACTTACAATAAGTTAATTTCTTCCGGTCAAATCAAACGAGAATTATTTAACGATACTAATAGTCCACGTATCGTAAAAGATGAAGATGTTACAGCGTTATTTAATTCTGTTAAGTTACCACAGATTGTTATTGATGATACAGAAACAGCAATTGAAAACGAATTGGGCGAAATTGAAACACATGAACATTTAGAAGATGACAAAGTAGTATTACGTTCATCTGTTTTAGGTTCTACAATGAGTGGACCAAGTGTTGAAAACAATTTTGAAAAAGGTAAATTTGTTGTCACTGTCATTGATAAAGACCCAGTAACAGAAAAAACAATTGTTGGGCAAGTTGTTATGCCAGTTACTAAAAATGTAAACGGCACTGTACATCTTAACGTAGCACCAGAAACTACAGACGGTGGCACTACAGACGGTGGCACTACAGACGACGGCGCAACAGCATAATTGAATAGAGGTGTTTTATGATGAAGAAATGTAGAGTTACAAAAGGCTCAATATCACATCATAAATCATTAGTTAGCACAGGCGATTATATTTATCTAAATGATGATGAGTATAGTCGCCTTAATCATTTGGTCGAAGTTGTCGAAGAAACAAACAACAAAGAATCAAACGATACAGATAGTGTTGACTATGAAGCAATGACAGTTAAAGAGCTAAAAGAATTAGCGCAAGATAATAATATCGATATTGGGCGTAAAGCTAAAAAATCAGATTACATTGATGCTTTAAAAGAATTAGAGAATTGAGGTGTGAGGTATGGAAGTAAACGAACAAGAAGTTAAAAACTATTTGGCTAAACTACCTACACCCGATTATTTCGATGACTTAACAAGTGATGACCTTACAAAGCACATATTTGGCGCACAAGAGCAAATAAACGATTTCCTTACTAATTATCCAAATGTAGTTTTATCAAAGCGTATGATAGCCCTACAGACTTTGTACAATGTTGAATCAGAGTATGAAGGTATAGCGATGTTAAAAAGGCAGGGAATCACTGATTATACTGTTAAAGATGTTAAAGCTGTATTAGAACAAGACGAAATATTAAGCCCTAATGTTGTTTCTATTATTGAAAAGGAACAAGAGAAAAACGGTACAACGAAAAACACTATGCAAGTAGGTAGATTAATATGATTCCACCAATGCGACAAAGTATTACAATTTCAATTCCATTACTCGACGATAACGGCAATGAAGTTTACGACGATTACGGAAAACCATTAACTGATACATCAACATTCAAATGTCGTGTGAATGAACACGCTGAATTACAAAGAAGTAAAACTTTTGTATATGATGATGCAGTAGATGAGGTTGACGTAATGCATGATGTCCCTATAGAAACTGGTATTGAAGTTGAATATACAACAAGGCGTGGAACAGTTAAAAAAGGTACTGTTAAAAGTTATACGGAAACTACTAATTTATCGGCAAGTAGAACTTATTTTAGAACGTTGATTGTCAATGGCAAGTAAACATTTCAGTATCAACAATCGAGATACCGAACAGTTTCTAGCTAAGATGAAAACAGCCGATAAAGAATTAGTAACCAATATGACTAAAAAGGGTAATAAAGTAGGCTATCAAGTAGAGGCAGATGCGAAAGCATTAGCGCCACGAGATACGGGACAGTTGGAACAATCAATAAGAAGCACAGGCGTTAAATATGCAAACGGTCAATTGGCTTTATCAGTTGGTTCCCCTTTAGTTTATGCATTGCGTAGACACGAGGAACCGGCAAGACAAGGTATACACGATAAATACGCTAGAGGTGTTAAATACCCCGATTATTATTACAACGGACGAGGCGAGTTAACACGTGCCAAACCTAATGTTGGTAGTTTCGAACCGGGCAGAAAATACTTAACCAATGCAAAACTACTTAATCAAAGTAGGTGGCGCACTGAACTTGCTAAAGCTGTTACAGAAACTTATGGAGGTTAAACATGATAGAACAAGCGATAATGAATTATTTAAAATCGAACATACAAACTGATATGTTAATTTCCATGAATTTCACGACACGTAATGATAATACAATTGTTGTGTATAGTGACCCGGGAGAGCAACCAAGTATGTATGAAGGACAATTGGTACAACCACGTTATCAAATCATTGTTAAATCATCTGATTTTGCTAAAGCAAATGATATTTCGCTACAAATCTATGAATTATTACATCAATACAGATATGACACTATGACAGTTAGTTATAAAACACGTGAAATTGATTACAACGTGTATTCAATAGACGGCTTACATCTACCGGCTAGATTAGGTGTAGATGAAGATAACATCATGTCATATAGTTTAAATTTTCAATCTCAAATCAAGAAAGCAAGCGAGCGTAAAAAATAACGTCCGCTTTTTTATTACAATCAAGGAGGAAAAAGGAATGACACAACAAAAAGTATTTCCATTCGCTGATAAAAGCGACCATATTAAATTAAACTTACAACACTTTGCACAAGCTACACGTCGTGGCGATGATGAAATTATATTTGGTATTTCGGATATTATCATCGGGGAAGGCGACAACATTATTAAATTCGACGGTAAAAACGGCGATAAAGATAGTTACTTACAAGCCGAAGGTGGTTCAGTATCATTTGAACCGGAACTTGAAGATATTGTAATTGCCGATTATGGTAATAGCTCGTACGACCAACGTAGTACCGGTTACAACGTCACAGTTAGTATTGTCGCAGCCCAACAAACTATCGATATGTTATTACTTGCTATTGCAGGTACAGATACAGTTGATGAGAACGGTAAAATCACTGGTGTAGCAGATGCACCTTTAGGTGCATCAAACCGTAAGAACGCTAAACCGGTACGTATTCATAGACGTGCAGACGGCGACAATCACGACAACGACATTAACATCTATAAAGCCGGCGCAAACGACGAGGTAGAAATTTCAAGCGCAAACGAACAAGGTTCACTTGAAATCTCAATGAGTGCATACCCACGTGATAACGCAAACCCTAGCCGTAAAGGTAACTATTTCTTTACAGGCGCAGTTGACCCTAACGGCATCTTACCGAAATGGGACGACTTATTAAATGGCAACACTTCAAACACAGATAACACATTAGTTTCAAGCATTGCATTTAATAGCGAATCACAAACGTTAGCAGTTGGCGAAACAGTAACATTACAACCAACTGTACAACCGTCAGGCGCAGTAGACAAATCATTAACTTATACATCTAGTGATGAATCAATCGCAACAGTAGATAACAGTGGTGTAGTTACAGCAGTAGCAACAGGCGAAGCAACAATCACAGCATCAACACAAGATGATAGCGATGTGACTTCATCTGTAACGGTTACAGTTACAGAATAGTATATAAGGTTATAAGGTAGTCGTTTAGGCTACCTTTTTTATTTTTCAAAAACAATATTTTAAGCAAAACAAACAATTATCGGAGGAATTTTAAATGACTAAAGTAAATATTCAATTATTCGAGCAAGACAAACAAGGTAACTTACACGAAACGGACCAATCACAAGCAGTAGAAATTAAAGCGATTAGACCCGGACAATTAGGCGCAATCGCAAAAGTTGTTAACGCTATTCAAAAAGATTTACAAGATAACAAAGAATTTCAAGATACAGTAATTAAACTATTCGGTCAGTATCAAGAAGGCTTTGATATTGAAGATTTAATTCGTAGTGAAGATTTTAATATTTTCGATGTTTTATCGGCGTTTGGTTTCTTAATCGAAACAGTACCGGAAAGAACAATTGAATTGACGAGTGTAGCAAGTGGTATCGATAGCGCTTATTTAGAAGTGCAAGATATGGACACATTCTTTGAAATTATTGAGGCAGTCGTTGAAGTAAACGATATTGAAAAAATCGTTAAACGTGTTAAATCACTTATGGATAAAGTGGGAAAGGCACTGAACTTCAACAAGGAAGCAAAACAAACAACAAGCAAGAAACAATAACAGTCGAAGATAGTTTAGTTTATACACTAAGTCCAATTGTCGGTGGTCGTGAACAAGTCATAGATGCACCGGCAGTTGATTTACTAGGTTATTTACTAATTCACTTTGAAACCCTTGAACAAGAAGCAGACAGAGAAAAACAACGCTTATATCTTAACCACCTTTCACGTATGCACGCTAACCCACAAGACAAGAACCAAGCAAAAGAAAACAAAAAATTCATGAAGAACATTGAACCCGGAAAAGAAAGCAACGCCGGACAAAATCAAGCACGTTCAAATGAAGAATTAGAGTGGGACAACATCGAGAAGTTAAAACGAATCGAAAACTCATAGCGTCATACAACAAGTGGTAAGAAAGGAGGGAAAAAGTGAATGGCTGAAATGGATAAAGTTAATGTAAAGTTTAATGCTGATGTAACGAAGTTTACTAGAGCCGTAGACCGAATGGAACGCAAAATGCGTGAGTTTGATGATAAGACAACAACGACTGAAAAGAACGTAAACAAACGTTTCGACATGATGAACACATCAGTTTCTAAAATTGATAAATCAATGGCAGAAATGGGCGATGACGTAGATTTAAGTAACGTTAAATCAGAATTAAACAGTGCTAAAAAAGAGTTTAAAGATACCGGCGAAGTATCACAAAGAACTTTCAATAACTTACAAAATTCAATATCAAATGTTGATACGTCTAAAATGACTACTAAAACAAGCAAAGCATTTAACACTTTATCAAAAGATGTTAACAAGTTAGATACGCAACTAACAGAAATTGGCAAACTTAATTTTGGTAAGTCTTTAGGCGATGAATTTAAAACGGTTGGTTATAGTTTTAAGGATTTGCAAACCAAATTAAATAGCACTGAACTGTCGTTAAACAGCATGAAAAAGAAAATAAACGCCAGTGATTTCAAAGCATATTCCAAAAGTATGCATGAAATTAATTCAACGCTACACCAAGCAGAAACAGAGTTTAAACGGTTTGGTAATATCTCGTATGAAACAACGCAAAAACTAAACAAGAACATTAAAAGCATATCTTTTTCACAACTACCCGGCAAAGCAAAAATTGCGTTTAATTCAATTCGTAATGAAATGTCATCACTCAACAAAGATATTGTTTTCATGAACGATAAATTTGGCAAGACGACAAGAATTGTAAATAGTGTCGGTGGTTCGGTTAAACGTACATTTGGTGGTATGAGAAACGATTTTTCAAAAACGTTTAAGACAATAAATAAAATTGGTACTACTTTACGTAACGTTGGCGAAGTAGCTAGTGGTATGTTTAAAGGTTTAATGATTTCAAGTTTTACAGCAATCATACCGGTTGCAGGCGCTGTTGTTTCAAGTGTCATGGCTATTGGTTCATCACTAACAGCCGTAGTTGGTGGTGCTGTTGGTCTAGGTGGTGCATTTGGTATAGCCGGGGCAGGCGCAATGACAATGGTTGGCATGTCAAAACGTGCATTAGCAATGCTTGATGAAGGATTGTTAAAAGCAACGGCAGAAACACGAAAATATCAAAGCGCACTATCCGGCATTAAATCGCAATTTGATAATTTAGTTAGAGGTAATCAAGCACAAATATTTAACGTTATGGCAAACGGTATAAACGTTGCGAGATTTGCCCTAACTCAACTTACACCGGCAATAAATAAAGTTGCTAGTATTACATCAAATGCATCAAACAAGTTACTAGATTGGGTTAAGAACAGTAAAAACGCCCAAAACATGTTTAGTATATTAAACCGAATAGGACCACAAGTATTTAAAAACATATTAAATGCTATAGGTAGCTTTGGCGACGGTGCAGTTGCTTTATTTAACAAACTCAACCCATTGTTCACATGGGCATCACAAGGCTTTGAGAACATGGCACGCAGTTTCCAAAAATGGGCTAACAGTACATCAACAGCAAATGGCATTAAAGACTTTATCAATTACACAAAAACAAACTTACCTATTTTAGGTAGTATTTTTGGCAATGTATTTAACGGCATCATTAACCTATTCAAAGCGTTTAGTAGCGAAACAGGTTGGGTGTTAAATGGTTTAGATAGTATGACTAATAAGTTTAAAAATTGGTCGGCTACATTAAGTCAAAATAAATCATTCCAAAATTTCTTGTCTTATATAAGAGCTAACGCACCATTGGTTGGACAGCTCATAGGTAATATAGTTGATGTATTTGTACAATTTGTTCAAGCAGTATCGCCAATAGGCGCAGTAGTTTTAAATATTGCAGTTAAAATATCACAAATGATGTCTAGCTTCATGCAAGCCCACCCACAAATAACTAAATTTATAGCGTCGGCAGTTGCTTTATCCGGTGTTATTAAATTTATTGGTATCGGAATTGGCATTGTACTACCTATAATCAGACGTTTAGGAATGGTATTAAAAATACTACCACCAATCATGAAGGCAGTAGGTTTAGCAATTCGTTTCATGGGTGGACCGGTAACTATCATTATCGGAATCATCACAACGCTTGTTGGTGTGTTTATTCATTTATGGAAAACAAACGAAGGCTTTAGAAACGCTGTAATTGGTATATGGAACTCAATTAAATATTGGGCAGTTACAATATTTACGGCTGTTAAAAATTTCTTATTAAATGTATGGACTAACATTAAAAACGGTGTTGTTTTAATCGTTCAAATTTGGTGGCAAATTGTAAAAGGTTATTTCCAACTTTGGAAAACTGTTATAATGTCGATTTTTAATGGCATTAAGAATTTCTTTGTTTGGATTTGGAATGTAATTAAAACGCAAGTTGTCGCAAAAATAGTGCAAATGTATAACCAAGTTAAGACGTGGTTCAATCAACTTTGGTTTAGCATCAAATCAATATTTACGACAGTTAGAAATTGGCTTTTTGCCGTATGGCTTGCCATTTATTCAAAAGTAAGTTATTACGCAAGATTGATTTGGACAAAAGTTAAGCAATATTTCACTTACCTTTGGAATAGTGTTAGAACCATTTTCACAACTGTTAAAAATTGGTTAGTTAATACATGGAACTTCATTTACGGCAAAATTTCATCGTTCGCACGTTGGATATGGACGAAAGTTAAGCAATATTTCACGTGGTTATGGAACAGCGTAAAATCAATTATCACATCAGTTAAAAATTGGTTAATAAGCACATGGAGTTATATTTACAACAAAATATCTAGCTTTGCACGTTGGATATGGACGAAGGTAAAACAATACTTTACATGGCTTTGGAATAGTACGAAGTCAATTTTTACTTCTGTCAAAAATTGGTTAATCAGTACGTGGAATTATATTTATAACAAGATTTCTAATTTCGCACGCTATATTTGGACGAAAGTAAAACAATATTTCACATGGTTGTGGAATAGTGTTAAATCAATCGTGACGACAGTTAAAAACTGGTTAGTAAGTACATGGAATTACATTTCTAATAAAGTGGTTTCATTTGCACGCTATATTTGGACTAGAGTACAAAGTGCCTTTATGTCGCTATGGCGTTCTATTAAATCAATTTTTACAACGGTTAAAAACTGGTTGATTTCAACATGGAATTACATTTCGGACAAAGTAGTTTGGTTCGCACGTTACTTATGGGACAAAGTACAAAGTGCTTTCATGTCATTATGGCGCTCAACAAAATCAATTTTTAATTCCGTTCGCAGTTTCTTATATGATGTGTGGCGTAAAATACGTGATTTCGTCGTAAAATACGCTTTAAAATTATATAACGGTGTTAAAAACAATTTCACTTACCTTTGGAACTCAACAAAACGTATTTTCAATAACGTTTGGGACTTTATGGTTGATGTTTGGAACAACATTAAAAATTCAGTTGTTGATACGGCTAAAGACCTTTGGGACAGAGTAGAATCCACATTTAACAATATGAAAAATGGTTTATCAAAAATTATTGATAAAATCAAAGGATTTATTGGCGATATGGTCGATTCAATTAAAGACGGATTAAATAAATTAATCGACGGTATTAATTGGGTTGGCGATAAATTAGGTATTGATAAAGAAATACCACATTTAAGCACTGGTACAACACACAATCAACAAGTTAATAGAAAAGTTAAAACATCAAGTGACGGTGCATTAAAAGAAGGCACATTTGCTACAGTTGGCGACAAAGGCAAAGGCAATGGACCGGGTGGTTTTCGTAATGAAATGATTAAATACCCTAACGGGAAAATATCATTTACACCAAATAGAGATACCAACACATTCTTGCCTAAAGGCTCAAAAGTCTATAGTGGTAAACAGACACATGCGCTGTTAAACCAAAAACCAACAAACAGTACATTAGGTGGCGATGTAAACCCACACTTAAACGGTGGTACTGTCGGCAATGCATTAAGTTGGGCAGGCGATAAATTAGGGCAAGGTTATAACTGGACTAAAGACAAAGTAGGCAAAGGCGCAAATTGGCTTAAAGATAAAGTCGGCGATGTAATGGATTGGGTCGAGAAACCCGGTAAATTACTTGATAAAGCACTAGAAGCATTTGGCGTTGATTTCGGGGATTATTCCGGTATCGTTGGCGACTTTGCTAGAGGTGGATTAAAACGCCTTAAAAAAGGTGCAGAAGAAAAAATTAAAGGTTGGTTTGCCCAAGTAACAGCCGGCAACAGTAGTTTCCTAGACTTTTCGCCGGGTAACATAAATTTCCCTTATAGTCCAAACGGTAGAGCGCCCGGTTATCCGTTCAATAGTCCACATATGGGTATTGACTTAAACTATATCTATGAAAAAGTTTATTCAACAATCAGTGGACTAGCTAGAGCAATACCACAAGACGGTAGTGGTTTTGGTAATCACGTATCTATTAAAAACGGTAGTGGTTTAGAAGTTATTTACGGACACCTAAGCGACTTTGCATTTGACGGTAGCAAACAAGTTAAAGCCGGCGACAAACTAGGTACATCGGGTAATTCGGGGCGTTCATCGGGACCGCACTTGCACTATGAAATGAGGCAAGACGGTAAACCGTTTAACCCGTTACCATGGTTGAAATCACATGTTGGTGGTTCTGGTGGTAACTGGAACGTTAAGAAAGCATTGAAAAAAGCCGGTTTACCAACTTCAAAAGATTACGTAAGTGCATGGCAAAGACAAATACAAACCGAAAGTGGAGGCGACGCTAAAGCTATCGGTGGAACAGACGGATTGTTGGACGGTCGAGCTAAAGGGCTTGTACAAGTTAAGCCCGGCACGTTTAACGCCTTTAAACTACCCGGTCATGACAACATCATGAACGGTATGGATAACTTAATAGCAGGTATGCGTTACGCAAGCGCAAAATACGGTTCATCAATACTTGATGTCATCGGTCATGGGCATGGTTATGCTAGTGGTGGCATTATCAATAGTCCCGAAATGGCATGGCTTGCCGAAGGTGGATTCAGTGAATCTGTAATAAGTCATGACCCGGCAAACAAAGTTAAATCACAAGCTATTTGGAAGGAAACAGGCGACAAGCTAGGTTTCAGTACCGAAGGCGAAACATTACGTCGTATCATGGAACTTATCGAAGAAGGCAACGAAACGAACGAAACAATCGAAGTTAACACACGTAACAGTGGTAACAATCCAATTTATCTTAATAATAAGCAAGTTGGTAAGCAAGTTGCAGAACCAGTTAAACAAGAAATTGAAAATATCGAAAGAAGAAATAAACGATTTAATCGTAGATAGAAAGGAGGTTGCTAATGAGTAATTTCTCATTTAACGGTATTGAAAAAGATTACTGTTATTATACCGACTATACAACGAGTTGGGGACAAGATAGAGAAATTAACACTACTGATGTACAAGGACGGTCCGGTACCGTCCTAACATCTGTTAGGGATAAAGTAAGAAAAATCGAAGTTAAGTTAATGGTTGACAGTTTAGAAGTAGGCGAAAGTTTGGAACACGTCGCCGAAGATTTGGCAGAATGGTTAACAACTGATGAACCAAAGACAATACAATTCGATAGAGAACCCGATAGAATTTATTACGGGATATTAGAAGGCACTATTGATAAAGATTATTTTGTTAATTTCGGTAAAGCTACAGTTAATTTTCTTTGCGTAGACCCTTATAAATACGCTAGTACAAAAACGAAACAAACAGCAATTTCAGACCAAGCAACGTTATATAACGCTGGTAACAAAGATACACCAATCGAGATACAGGCAAGAGCTTTAGAACCTAGCAGTCACTTCATGATTGCAAAAGGATATAACGGCGATAGTGACGAATTTTTTATGATTGGCGATGATGACGTAGATAAACCGTTAGATAATTACAGTCCACCCGTATTAATTTCTGAAATGCGAGATATGAGAGGTTGGATTGAACAAGGCGCCGGAAGTATTAACGATAATTATTTAGGTGGTACTACTGGTGGCGAATTACAAAGCTCATCAACAAACAATAGTATATATCTAAATGTTGATACGTTAGAAAACAACGGTTGGAATGGTGCCGGTCTTAAAAAATCATTTTCAAAAAGCGTTCAAGACTTTAGAGTAACGGTTAAAATCCTAGTTAATAATACAAAAAAAGGAACGGCTAAATTTTCGCAATTTGTTTATGATGCAGATAATAGGTTATTGGCATCAATCGGATATGTTAAAAAAAGCGAATCAAGAAGAACAGGAAAAACTATCGTAACTTTATTTAATCAAAGTGGGGAACAAGTGAAAATATATGACTTTGACAATGACCCATATATTCAAAGTCTTGATAATTTTGTTTTGTATGTTGCCTTAACTAGAAAAGGTAATGAGTTTACGGTTAAAAGTTGGAAGTACGACGAAACACCATACCCACAAAGACTTGAACCAATCGCAGTTAATGAAAAGACTTTTACTGATTCCGGTAATTTTTATCAACGTAAAGTAGCAAGCACAACACTTTATGAAGCAAGGTATCAAAACACCGACTTTGCTAACATTTATATTCTAGGAACGTATAACAGGGAGTTATTAGAGAAACCCGAAGGTGCTAGAGATATGATAATTCAAAAAGGCGACGATATAAGAATAGATACACAAAAAAATATTGTAGTAGTAAATGAAGAACCTATGTTACAAGAAAAAACTTTTGCAAGTGATTTCTTTAATATCGAAAGTGGGACAAACGAATTAATCGTTTTACCGGAAGATACTTTTGATACATCGATATTTTGGCGAGATAGATACTTATAAAAGAATGGAGGTGTTTAATTGATTCATCTATTAAATTTTAAAGGCGAAATCATAGATTTTATTTCCGAAGATGACGGGGCGTTATTTGAGGCAAAACACAACAGACAACAAAAAGATAAAAAAGAAACGTTTGATTTTTCAATTCTTTCAAGTCGAGCAGAAAAATTTAGAGAGCGTAACCGAGTTATTACACAAGATAGCAACAGAAAATACAGGGAATTTATTATAACTGGTATTTCTGATGATATGGACGGTATAACCGAAATTCAAACTAACGCATCTTATCTTGAAGATATTGGAACAGCAAAACCGTTTATTCCGGGCAAACTTGAAAACATGACAACTTCACAGGCGCTTTATGAGGCGTTACGTGATACAGGTTGGGAAGTTGCCCCCGATACAGAATACAACGGCTTAAAAACAACAACGTGGACGGAACACAAAGCCCCTTACGATGTAGCGTTACAGCTTGAAACTACTTACGATATGGAATTAGATTTTTGTATTGAATTAGGTTCAAACAAAGTTGAACACCGTTACGCCGTATTAAAAAAACCGAAACGATTATTTAAAGGTAAAGAAATTGTTTTCGGTAAAGATTTAACGGGATTATCAAGAGAAATTGATTTTGCTGAAATTAAAACGGCTTTAATGGTCGTAGGTCCGGAAGATGACGACGGAAACACAACCGAGGTTATCGTTACAGACGACCAAGCACAAGAACAGTTTGGATTGCCTCAACGCTATATTTGGGACGTATACAAACCGGAATCACAAAATAGCGATATAACAGAAAGCAAATTAAAAGCACTAGGCGAAAATGAATTAAATAAAATTAAAACAGCTAGTGTTACTTACGAAATATCTTCACTTGATATTGATTACTTGTACCAACATGAAACAACATCTATTGGCGATACAATCAGAATTAAAGACGAAGATTTTAACCCACCGTTGTATTTAGAGGCAGAAGTTATTGGGGAAGAATATGATTTACTAGGGAAAGAAAGTGTATATAGTTTCGGTAAAGTCATAAGATATAGCGAAGAAGATTTGACCCAATTTTTCAGACAACGCTTACAAGAAATTAGAGAAAAATTAAACGATGATATAACCAACCTCAATACGCAATTACAAGAAACGGTAGAAAATACAGAAAAGTATTACGAGCAGAAGATAATAAAACAACCGGAACCACCCGAAAACCCGGTTGATGATATGTTATGGTACGACACAAGTAATCCGGACGTCGCAGTATTAAGAAGATATAGAAACGGCGAATGGCACAACCAAACAGCAAGTGACGTACAACAATTGGGTGGTATGACAAGGGAAGAAACAATTTACAATGAATTAACAAGCACATTTGAAGATTTGCAGTTACAACACTCAATGCTACAAAGTGATGTATACGATGTAATAAACAGTCAATATTTGGTTGATACCGAGTTAAAAGAACAAGTACAAACAGATTTAGACAGCGTTAGCGCTGTATTTAATCAAATCAAAACTAATTTAGATAGCATGGATAAAGATACGGCTACAATTGGTAAATTGCTTGATACACAAGCAATGTTTCAAGATTATAGGCAAAACCTACAAAAACTAAATGATAGCCTACAAAACGCTAAAATAAGCATTGACGAGCGTTTAAAATTATTGCAACAACAATACACCGAAGAAAAATTTAATGATGCAATGACCGAAGTAGCAAAAACGTTGCCTAACGGGGAATGGAACAGTGAAACAGGTCAATTATTAGCTGATATACCTAACCAAGAGCAATTAGCAGATTTAAAAACAACTGTTAACGATTATGTAGACGGCGAAATAAAAACGCTTAATGATAATTTAGTGGATAAAATAAACACCGACATTAAAGCAACAAAAGAAGAATTAAGCGCTAGTGTTTCAAGTGTAAGTGAAAAAGTTAACGGTTTAGAAGTAGGCGCTAGAAACTTATTAGTAAGCTATGCAGAACAATATAACGGTATGGTTAAACCTTATATTAAAAGCACACAAGGTTTTGATTTTTCCGGTTTTGGCGTTGACCTTTATTCAAGCGAATATATTAATCAGAAATTGGAACCAACAGAAAAATATACCATTTCATACGATGTTGAAGTTATCGGATTAACGGACGTAGCAGAACAATTAGAACCTACAATGCTTTCAACTGGATTAATTCTTTATGATAGAGCAACAAATGATTTTGCAATGCACGCAAGAAAGAAAATGCCACGTGAAATAGGTTATACCGAACATTTTTCAGAAACATTTGAAATGAAAACCGGCGATTATGATTTAATAGCCTATTCTAATTTGTTTAGAGGTAGCATAATTGTTGATGATACAACGAACAATGATACAAACGACACCACAGAAAGCACACAGCCTACCACAGACGAACAAAACACAACGACAGACACAAATACAACCGAAACAACAACAGACGATACAACAAGCGCTCAAGAGCCTACAGACGACACAACGACAGATGACACAACGACAGATGACACAACGACAGACGACACAACGACAGACACAACACAAACTGTTGAAGTATCAGAAAGCGACACAATTAGAATTACTAATTTAAAACTTGAAAAAGGTACGGTAGCAACAGATTACACACCGGCGCCGGAAGATTTTAAAAATGATATTAGTAGAATTGACGCAACAGTCGAAGAACAAAATACAGAGATTTCATTGATGAAAGACAATATAAATTTAAAAGCAGATAAAACAACGGTTTCACAACAACTAGGAGAAGTTGAATCACGAGTAGAAGATAATACAGCACAATTAAATATACAATCTGATGAAATCAATAGTAAAGTTTCGACAAGTGAGTACACAGCAGACCAAGAAAATGTTGTTAATCGTTTAGATAGCGCCGAAACAGAACGCCAACAATTAAGTGATGAAATTAATGATAGAGTAACATTAACCGAATATCAGAATCTTAACATTGGTACACGTAACTTAATGTTAAACACTAATGAACGTGATGATTTTATAGGTGTAGAAGATACAGAACTTCACATTGAATATGAACTTACTAGACCATTAACCGTCGGCGATGAATACACGTTGTCTTATGAAATTTATGATTTATCCGGGGAACAGATAAACCGAGTAAGTTATTTACCATATGAACCGGCAGGCGAGAGAAAAGATATATCAGTTGTAGATAATAAAGTAATTGCAACGTTTACAGCACAAGCGAAAAGCGAAAAGATGTATCTTTATAAAGGGCTTGCCGGAATGACAGACCCAACAAAAGACTTTGTTATTAAAAACGCAATGTTAGTTGAAGGTAATAAAGCCGGCGATTATGCAGAAGCGCCGGAACAATCCGACACACGTTTAAACGAAATGGAAACATCAATCAAACAAAACGGCGAACAAATCCAAGACCGAGTTAGTTTAACCGAATTTAACGAAAGTAATAAAACGTTATCGCAAGTTATTTCAACACTCACACAAGACACGACAAACGGTTTAACTTATACGTTTGATGAAAACGGTAAGATAACAAGTTTTAACGTTGGTAATGACGGTGTGACAATCAGAGGCGACAGCGTAGATATTACGGTCAATGATGATTTTAAAGTCGTAGCACAAGATTTAAACAACAAAGTGGACCAAGACAATATTATTAACCGTTTAAACTTATCGCCCGAAGGTTTAGATATTGATGTGAATAATTTAGGTATTAGAGGTGGCGACAGCAACCAATACTTAAATATAGAAAACGACACAATCGAATTACATGGTAGTTATACAAGGACATGGCAAAATTCAACAGATACCAACAATGTGTTTACTAGATTTAAAGACGGTCATTTAAGGTTTAGAAATAACGATTTTGACCGTTCTATTTATATTTCAGATTTTGGGATTTCAACGTATCTTGACGGCGACCCAAGAAATGCGTCAGGGACTTTAGAATTTTTTGACTACACTTATGATAGCGATGCAAGAGGTGTAACGTTACAATCCGGTTTAGGTGTTGTGGCATTAAGAGCTGATTCAAACCGAATGGTTATTGAGGCAGACGACACCGTTAACATTGGTAGTAATAAATATTCTGTATACGTTAGACCGTTCGTAAATACACGTGTTGGTGTAAATGAGTTTCAATATTATGTTAAAAAAAATCCGACAGCCGACGCAACAGACGGCGTATTACTATACGGTAACTTAACAGGTTCCGGTACCAAAATGGGTTCCGGCATTAGGTTTAGTAAAAGTGCACCGGTTGTATATGCTACTAATGATAACGGGGATATGGGAAGTGGCTATTTTTATGGCGAAGGATTTCAAGGCGATTGGCTTACTAAAAACACTAATTTATACGCTTGTGTACAAAGTAATGGTTCATTAAGAGTTACCGACATCATGGGTTATAACGGTGGCGACCCTAATTATAGAGATATAGAGGCAATGCGTTTAAACACCTATGATGGTGCGGCATTTGCTAATCACAGTGGCGGAAATGTTTACTTTGGTGTTGGTTATAATGAATTGAGAATTACAGCAAATGATTGGTGGAACGGTGGTAGTCCGAAATATCAAGATGTAAGAGCGCACACTTTCTATGGTTCACTTGAACCCAATTCTTCCGAAAAATATAAAACAAACATAGAAAATTGGAATATTGATGCAACTCAAATGTTGCGTGACACAAAACTATATGAATACAATTATATTTCGGATTTAGAACGTGGCGAAGATGTTAAAAAACATGGAGTTATTTTAGAAAGAGAAACACCGGACCATATTAAAGGGACTGATACCATTGATTTATATGAAATGGTTTCAACAAACACCAAAGCATTAAAAGAGCAAATCGAAAGAAACGATGAATTAGAGAAAAAAATAAAACAATTGGAGGCAATTATAAATGGATAAATTACAAAAAATTGGAGTATTAACTTATAAATTTGAAGATTATGAATATCAAGAACATTTGTATGTAGATGATTATACAAATAAAATTTACCGTTCTACAGAAAGTGAAGATTCAATGGCTTTTAGTGGTGTAACGCCTTCAAATTTACAAACAGATATTAGAGAATATTTTGAAGAAACATTAACGCCACTAAGAATGGTTGAAATGCCAAGTGGTAGTAATAAGGAAAAATATTTAACTATTTTACACAGTGATAAATTAAATGAAGATTTGCAATGCTACCTTGTGATTGAAGAACATCAAGGTCAAGTAGGTAAAAGTGTTTATTATAGTTATGAAATACAAATGAAAGCGAGTGGATATAATGCAAAATAACCAAAACGAACAACACAAACCAAATTCGGACTACATGGTTAACTACCTAGTAGATGATAATGCAAGATTAACGAAAGAAAACGCAATGTTAAAAGCGATTATCCAAGAGCAAAACGAAAAATTTCAAGAAATGAACGAATCTAAAGAAGTTAACGGTTAAGTCGTTGGCTTCTTTTTATTATACAAAATTTTATTAGGAGTGAATTAATTATGTTAGAACGTAAAGAACAATTATTTTATTTAGTTGAGAAAGATAATGAAACAGGTAAAGAATATCCAATGCAAAAAGTGTATAACGGTAGTGCCTTTTCGCGTACATCAACAACGTTTAATGCGTATAAATTCGATACTGTAGACAAAGTGAAATCGGCTTGCCAATTACAAAACAGCATGAACGAAATGTTTGGAGAACCGAGCGTTGTTTATTACGCAGAGGAAAATGTAACACGTACTTTGTTTGATAAAACAGGTGCAAACGTAGATGAAACAGCAGATACAACAGATGAAAGCAACACAACAACATAATAAGCAATATCGACAAAGAAATACATTACCCACTAAATCGAAACTGGAGGGTAATAAGACCATTGGAATCTTACGACGCACGTTTAAGCACAGTGGAAAGAGAGATAAAAGAGCTTAAACAAAAAGACCTTAATCTTGAAAGAAAAATAGAAAAGAGTTTTAACGATTTGGATAAAAAATTAGATGCAAAACACAAGGAACAAAACGAGTATTCCAAAGAGTTATCAAAAAAGCTAGATGAAATAAACACAAATCAATCAGACCAAAAACTTATCAACCAAGAATTACGATTTACTTTGCATAACGTAAACGATGATTTAAAGAGAGAAAGAGAAGAAAAGCAAATAGAAAAGGAAGAACGAGAACAAACTAACAAAGAAATTAAGAACACAAGACGTTGGACAATGGGCATGGTATTTAGTTTTTTAATACCATTAGCTATTGCTATTATCCAATATTTCTTTCTTTGAAGGGAGGTGGAAAATTATGTTGAAACTTTTAACACAAGCAACCGTATTAGGTTCATTCTTAACATGCTTTTGGTTCGGCGATTGCTAAAAAGTAATAACGAACAAACCGGCTATTAATTTAGTCGGTTTTATTTTATTAATTGGAGGATTTTAAAAATGGAACAAATCATTAGTTTTGCAACAATCATTTCAGTATTAACAATCGGAATTGTACAAGGCGTAAAACAAACGGGTTCAATACCTAAAAATATTATACCTTTAATATCAATCGTAATCGGTGGTGTTATTGGTGGTGTTTCCGTATTCATTCCAGAAATCTTTTCTGAATTATCAGTTGGCGCACGTATTTTAGGTGGCGTTATTAGTGGTCTAATGGCTACTGGATTATGGGAAACAGGTAAACAACGCAGTGGTAAGACAAAAGACGACCACCAAAAACAAGGTGGAGGCAAAATATAATAATTAAACAATCAACCGGCTAATTTGTAGCCGGTTTCTATTTATAAATAATGGAGGTTTTTTAAATGGCTCAAGAAAAATGGAATGGTGTTCCAGTACGTTATGAATGGTTGCCAATTGGAACAAGACGTAGTGGACAACCTTTAACAACAGGTAATCCTAAATTTGCAGTAGCGCACGATACAGGTAATAAAGATACAACAGCACAAGACAATGTGGACTATTACAAAAATTCATATAATATTGATTGGTCTATTGTCGCAAGCGCTCATATATTCGTAGATGACAAAGAATGTATTGTTTGTATACCAGTTACAGAAAAAGCGTGGCATGTGTTGTACGGTGCAAGTGCAGATAATCAAATGTACGGTGTAGACGCTAACGACGGGGCGTTTGGTGCCGAAGGTTCATACTTTACAGACAAAAAACGTTCTCAAAAATCACTAGATAACTTGGCACGTGTAATAGCTTATCTATGTAACTATTGGAATATAGACTACAAAACAGAAGTGCCGGGGCATCAAGATATTCAAGTGGGTAAAGTAGACCCCGGCAACCTATTAGAACACGCTGGTTATGGTCGTGACGTTAGTAATTTAGATAAAATCATTGCTAAATACATTGACGGCGTAGACGAAGAAAGCGATAGCGAACCTTCAAAAGAATTATCAGAACCAACGAAAGAAAAACCAACAGAAAGCCCTAAAACCAATGTTTCATACAAAGAAGCTATTGAATATATGTTCGGGCTTAAAGGTAAATACGTAGACTTTGACAAAAAATTTGCCTTTCAATGCATGGATTTAATTGTTGATTATGCAGACCATGTAACAAACGGTTACAGAATTTGGGGTAACGCTAAAGATTTAACATGGGTTGCTTTACCTAAAGGTTGGAAACTTGTAGAAAATACGCCCGATTATGTGCCACCTATCGCCTCAATTGCAGTATTTACTAAAGGTATATACAAAAAATGGGGTCACACTGGTTTAGTTTGGGACAACAGTGGAGGCACAGAAACATTTGTTATTTTAGAACAAAACTATGATACTTTAGCAAACAGTCCGGCGAAATTGAGAACTGATAATTTTGAAGGTTTAACACACTTCATTGTTCCCGATTTTGTAGATGAAGATGTAGATTTAATAGACATCAAGCCGACAAAAGTTAAAGAAAGCAAAAAAGGAAAAGCGCTTGAACTAGGCAATGTACCACCTAAAAAACTTACGTGGTCCAACCAACCGTACTTTAGAGCGACAGCAGATAGCGAAGGCGTTTCTATTTGTAGACCAAACCATAATAATGTAATGGTTGTTACTAGCGAAACTTATAATGCCGGTTATGAAGATTTATATATATATGAAATTCGTGACGGTTGGGCTAGAGTATATGCACCCGATAACGACGGTTTCGTTTGGTATGAACGATTACGTATTAATAAAGTGTTTAAACCGGGTGGCGCTAACGGATTACACGATGATACTAATTCATACGGCAATATATTAGACGATTTAGCGATTGGTTCAATTCCACCCGATGACTTAAATTGGTCTAAAAATGCATACTTTAGAGGTCGTGTTGATAGTTACGGTGCTACTATTACTAAACGCACAGGTAATAGCAGTAATTATGATTGGAACTTAACAAATGAAAGATACAGCGCCGGTTACGACAATTTTTATATATTCGAGATATTAGACGGTTGGGCAAGAGTTTATTCATCTTCAAACAACGGTTGGATATGGCATGAACGCTTACGAGTTGTAGAAAATTTTTAATTATGATAAAACATAGTTAGAGAGTTTGTAAGGTGTTATTACAACAAAAGTTTGATGTTAAGTGACAAGTAAATTTATTTTGCTTGTCTTTTTTTACTACATTCGATTTTTAAAATAAACTGAATTATGTTAATATAATATTTGTGTTGATATGCTGTTTTTAAGATAGTTTGGCAGTTCTCCAGACTGGAAACGTGGGTAGGTCTAAGAAAACCTACCCACGTTTTTTAATTTAGTTTAATAATAGAAATATAGAAAAAGGGGCAAAACGCATAAGCGTTTGCCCCTTTTTTTGATTTACACTAATTTAATTTCTAGGTCTTTTATAGTATTTTAATTTTCGTATTCTTCTTCAGTTAAAGCTTTAACGTCATTTTCTCCCAAAAATAAAAATAACTCGCCGGTATCTATATCAATTTCTACTTCAACATCTAAATTTTTATCAATTAATTTATTAAGGCTAATTTTAAAAGTAACTTCATCTTCTACCTCATCATCTTCAGAATACTCAAGGTTATTTATATAATTAATATGTTCTTCGACTTCTTTTTTATCTATAATTCCGTTATTTTCTATAAATTCAATTATTTTAGCTAAGAATAATTGTTCATTTTCAATATCTTTTTTTGTAACAGCTATTAAATAATCAATTAATTTCTTTGATAGTTTTTCATCCAAGGGATAATAATTGCTTGTATCTTCTATGAACAAATCATGTATTCTTTCGTTAGATAATTCATCAATCAAAATTAATTGGTTATAAATTTCAAACATCTCATAATAAGAATAAGAAGTTAACTTGCGTTTTAATCTATCCTTTTCAAAATTACCTTCTGAATCATAATAAAAATAGGAATCGGATTTTAAATCTTCAAGAGTTTTATTGATATCAATAGAATAAGATAAATGATAATATTTTCTTGCGTTTTCATTATCGCTTTTATTTCTATAATAGTAATTACCTATCGCTTCATAATGTCTATCTAAATCATAATCGTAAGGGTTTAATTCATATAAGCGCTCTATTTCATAGTTATAAATGTCTATAACTTTATCTTCTGAAAAATCACTTATACAGTCTTTAGCTATTTGATGTGCAAGTGGTAGCTTTATTGTTGTGTTTTCAAAATGGATTATGTATTTTGTTTCTTGCAATAACTGACTGCCTTTTTCTGTAGCAGTGTAAACTAAAGGTAATTTAATCTTTTCATTGGAGGCTTTTATATTATCTATATAGTCAATTATACGAGCGATAAGCACACTTTTATTACCAGTTACTTTTAATCCTGCGTTTTTTAGTAATTTTGTTAAATTTTCTTTTGTAAATTTAGTAAAGCTAACTTCTAAAGTTGTATCTTATATCAATAAATTATTATCGATTAATTTATCTATCGACTTTTGAATATCAATGTTATTATCTTCTAAATACATTGAATGACGAATTCCTTCATCAACAGACCTATTAACAACCTTATGTAAAACTAGTAAATCATTAGCGTTTAAATTCATAGATTTCAAACCTCTATTCTAAATATAATATAATATAATATAATATAATACGATATATTATATTATGATAAAAATCTAGGTTAAAATAAAAAAAGTATTGCTACTAAAAACATCTTATATAATAATTATAGTTGTGTTACTTATGCACAGGGTGTTTTATTGAAACGACATTCTTCGAAGGAGGCAGTAATTATTGTTAAAAAAGGGTTAGGTTTTCTATTCGTAATTATATACATAGTTGGAGTCTTATTATTAATACATATACTTAACAAACAAAATGAATATATACCACCTACATATTTACAGGATATGACATTTGATAAAAAGAATGAAGTAAAACTTAATGATATTGGTTATAAAATAGAAAATATTGAAAAAAATAAAAAATCTATGATAATAACATTAAGGGCTGCTAATTACAGAAACGCAGATGTGACTTTGAAATATGATAGGTTTGCTTTAACTAATAACATTGACACGCAAAAACCAAAATCTAAAATAAGTAAAGAACTTAATAAATCGGTTGATAATATGAATAAACAAATAATAGCAAATATTAATGCTAATAACGTCAAAAAATTTCATTTAGTATTTAATTTAAATAAAAACTTCATGCAAGCAAAAGACATTTTATTAAATGTATATTCAGAAACAAACGTCCAAAATAGAATTTCTATAGCCTTATAAACTTTTTATTTTATATGGAGTTGAAAATCAATGTACGCCATATTGGAAAAGTGAAAATAAGTGTAGCGATAATACTTAAGCAT